>OGCI01000062.1_pt1 | contig 123658 bp, 99 predicted proteins | sample 1570021 | NCBI WGS metagenome assembly OGCI01 (sample SAMN06264664, study PRJEB24512) | hot springs metagenome | isolation source: Hot spring water | place: South Africa: Tshipise | collected 2015-06-21 | reverse complement strand
CAGGTACCGCAGGGCTGGTCGCCGCGCCGGTCAGGCGCGTCCCGCATTGGTCACAGAAACGGTTGGTAGAGTCATTTTGCGCGCCACAAGAAGGGCAGATGATCATAGTCGTTCCCCGTATTGGCAAGCAATCGCTCTCAAGCGGCGATTGCGCGAGTACGCTCTCTGATTGATTGAACTCACGCTTTCTACTTCAAATCGCAAGAACCAAACATCATCACTCATCTTCGAGCCGTTGGGTCAACCGTCGCGTGGCGTATCGTAGTTCCTTCTGCGCTTCTGGAGAGAGTTGCCGGCCCTGCTCAAGCGCTGTCGCTTGTTGATTGGTCTTTTCAGCCAGCTCTAGTTCCCCCAGATCGAGCAAGCGGGTGGCAGCCGCGCGCAATTTTTGCGTCGCGCCGGCCACATTACCGCTAGCCGCTTCGCTGAGGGCACGGGTTTGCAGCTTGAATGCAGTCACGCGCTCGACCAGATTCATCACGCCGGGAACAAAACTCTCTGGCCCGACCTGATCGGCTACTTCGAGCAGCACATCTTGCTTGATCACCATTTCCGTCGATTGACCAACCGGGGTCAGGTGCAATTCAGCCTGCGCGATCCGAAAGCGACCGCTCGCGCGCGGTGGTAGCATCACATCGAGCAAGATCGCCGTCGGTTCGCCACCTACCAGATCGCCCAGTCGCGTGGCGACGGCTGTCTCGCCGATAGGCTGATAACCAAGATTGGCAATGACCGGCTTGACCCGGTAGACGGCGCGCGGCGTAACGTCACGCACAAAGCGTAGCAACAGGCGCGCATCGGTCGCAACGGTTGCCTGCGCGGTTTGCACAGCTTGCTGGAAGAAGGTGGTAATTTGCGCCGGATCGGCGATGTAATCCGAGTAGCCATCACTGGCGGCGGCAATGTCGTCAAGCAGTTGTTCATTCCATTCAACACCCAACCCTAGCGCGGTGATGCGCGCGCCTGCCTGACCGAGTTCGCGCGCCAGATCACGGCAGAGTGGTTCATCACCCCAGGTTTGACCGTCGGTCAACAGCAGCATACGACTGATCCGATCAGGGCCGAGATACTTTTGCAGCTCGACTTGACCGGCCTTCATTCCCAGTGACATAGCTGTGCCACCGGCTTCAGTGATGCTGTCAACTGCCGCCAGTAACGCCGACCGATCGCCAACCGGCGTCGCCGGAACCAGGGTCTGCACCGTGTCGTCGAAAATGACAATCGCCGCCACATCCTGAGGACGCAGCAATTCGATCACCTTGCGGGTAGCCGCTTTCAGACTCTCAAGTTTTGCGCCTTGCATAGAACCTGAGCGGTCAAGCACAAAACAGAGGTTGAGCGGCATCGCTGTTGTTGGGGAAGCCTGTGCCACGGCTTCAACCAGCAGATAGCCCACTTGTGGTGAAGCGCTGGCCGGTACTGGCATTCGTCCCCATCGGCAGGTTAATGTGACAAAATCAGACATACTTGATGTCCTTGCTGTGAGAACTCAGCTTCATCCGTTTATCTGCGCGACAATCAGCGCCAGCACACAACAGAGCAGGTATGCTCCCGCGCTGGCGGCAAAGCCAATGGCGGCATCGCGGCGACCATGGAGCGTTTGACCGGTATTTGGACTGACCAGCGCAATGACGCTCAACACCCCACCGATCAGAGCTATCAATATGACGCCTAATGCTATCACGACTCCAAAACCGGCTACAACATCTTCGCCGCCAATGATTGGGTCGAGAGCGACAAGCGCGATTGCCAGCGTCATAAGGCCACTGCTAATGATCCCAATCCAGCGACTGGCAGTAGCCATTCCGGTGCTGGCGGGCGCTGCTGTCGGCGATGTCATACTGACATTGACTCGGGCAACCGGAGCCGGATCGACGGTTCGGTTTACCAGATTACTGCTGCCAAAGAGTGCCTGTTGCAGCTCGATGACGCTAGCGAAGCGACGCGCCGGATCGTTGTCAGTTGCGCGCGTGATTGCTGCCGCAATGTAAGGCGGAATCGAAGGATTGAGCAGATGAACCGGCGGCAGGCGGAAGGGGGTGGAGCTGGGATCATGGCCGGTGAGCAGATGGTGCATCAGCACACCGAGACTGTAGATGTCAGAACGCGGGTCGGTTTGTCCGCGACCATATTGCTCTGGCGCGCTGTAGCCGGGCGTGCCGAACGCCTGCGTGTCACGTTCTTTGCCCGGTTTGAACAGGCGAGCAATCCCGAAATCGACCAGTTTGATGGTGCCCTCAGGCGTAATCATCACATTGGTCGGCTTCAAATCACGGAAAATGATCGGCGGTTGCTGCGCATGGAGGTAGGCCAGCACCTCGCAGATCTGCGCCGTCCAGCGCAAGACTTCGTGTAGAGGGCGTGGCAATCCAACTCGATTGACATAATCGCGCAGGTTTTCGCCGGGCACAAATTCCATAACCAGATAGTTGCGCCCGTTCTCTTCAAAGTGGTCGGTGACGCGCGGCAGGTAAGGGTGACTCAGCCTGGCCAGCAATTCAGCCTCTTGTCGAAATGCCTCCTGCGCTTGCTGGCGCTCAAGCGGTGAGGTGATCGTAGCGTCGCTCATCTCCTTCACCGCCCACTGTACGGTTGCCAGTCGCCGGTCGGTGGCCAGGTAGACCGATCCCATGCCACCGGCGCCAAGGCGACGACGCAATTCATATCGACCCTGAAGCACCTGCAAGGGCGCTGACGTGGCAGCCAGTTGATCGCTGCTGCGGATGCGCGCGCCGCATTCAGGACAGAAGAGCACTTCCTGGTGGATTGTTGCGCCGCATTGAGAACATTTCATATCGTTAGTCTCACCAGAACTACAGCGATATTGTCTTCCCCGCCCGCCTGATTTGCCGCTGCAACGAGCGCTGCGCTGGCGCGTTGTGGATCGGGTTCTTCGGCAATAATTCGCGCCATCACCGGGTCGCGTGTCATCTCCCACTGACCATCAGAACAGAGCAGCAGGGCATCACCAGCCTTTAAGCGTAAACTGAAGAGATCGACTTCTGGTTCGGCTCGATCGCCGAGCGAGCGCAACACCGCATTCCGCTGCGGATGAGTGTAGATGTCTTCCTCGCGCAGATGACCAAGTTCAACCAGGCGCATCACCAGTGAATGGTCTTTGCTGATCCGGCGCAGTTGACCATCGCGAAACAAATAGGTGCGGCTATCGCCTACATTAGCGATCACTGCCCGATCGCCGACAACCAGTGCCATCGTCATAGTAGAACCCATATCGTTGCTCTGGGCTCGACTCTCGCGCTGAATGGCTTCGTGGGCGGCCAGCACAGCCTTCCGGATCAGCGCGCGCATGTCGGTTTCGTGATACAGACGTGGCCCCGCTATAATTTGTTGCAGGTATTCGTCCATAATCAACCGCGCTGCCGCGCGCACAGCCATCCCGCTGGCAACCTCACCGGCAGCGTGACCTCCCATGCCGTCAGCCACGATGTACACACCGCAACTCTGGCGTTGTCCGTTGTTTTCGAGGCAGATGGTCATCTTAAACAGGCTATCTTCATTGTGATCCCGCACCCGGCCCACGTCAGTATACGAACCGGCCAGTTGCAACAGCGGCGTCGGATGAGTGCGTTCATCGCGCAAACTGCTCAGGCGATGGGCTACGGCTTGAGCATCGGCCAGCTCGCCGGTACGAATCTGGCGCAATACTGTTCCCAACCCATCAGCCGCTTCTTCGGCTGCCAGCGCGGCTGCTTCGTCCAATCGTTGCGTCGTGCGTGGGATAGCGGTTAAACGTTCCAGAATTTCGGCCAGGGTCATGAGATCGGCGCGAAAGGCGCTCTCACGCTCACCATCGTCTACCAGACGCAGGTAGTTAGCATGGCGCAAACAGACCTGTCCTGGCCCGCTTATACCGAGATCGTCCACGGTGTATTTACCGAGCGAAACCCCGATCCCGTGCAGATTAACCAGCAATTGGGCTAAAATGGCGCCAATGGTGAGGGCCGTTGTCTCGTCGAGCGGTTCGGTTACGGATGGCATGTCGTTATCGGCCAGCACCGTCAAACGCATTCCATTCAGATCACACTCTTCGATCACATCAGGCAACAGCGCGCGCGCGAGCGGGTCGGCCAGCCGCTCAATCAAGGCCGGGCCGAGTGGAGCGTCGCGTGGCGAAAGAAACGCAGGATAACTTCGCACTTCTAGAGCTGCGCCGCAATCGATACAGTACGACTCTTGGGCTTCGTTGGCGGTAGAGCCACATGCCCAACAGCGTTGCCACGGCGCTAAGTCGCGCACCTCGAGCGGACCAACCGGCAATGGATCAGCGAGGGGGTACGTGGGAGCAAACCGGTTGGCAATCAGTGGCAGATTAGGTTCCATAGCTTTCTCCTCGCCAGCAGGCAAGAGTTCCGGTTGTTCACAGGTATCGGTAATGAGCGAACGTAACCATCCCTCACTGATGGGTAATGGCTGGCGTCCCGGCAAAGGTCGGCCACAAATGGCGCAACACCGGGCTTGCGCGCGATTTTCTGCCCCACATATAGAACAACGCATATCTCTCGTCCAGGTTGCAGGTTTAATGCGTAAAACGGGCGATCACAACCGAAATATTATCCTGACCGCCACGCCGGTTGGCCAGATCGATCAATTCAGCAGTCGCCTGCGCCGGTTGATGAGCAACCGCCAGGTTGGCCATTTCTGCATCGGCGACGTGATTAAAGAGTCCATCTGAACAGAGCAGGAGAATATCGCCAGGAGCCAGCGGCAGAGCGCGGGTGTCAGCCTCTAATGGTTGATCGGCGCCAAGCGAGCGATAGAGGATGTGACGCTGTGGATGCGAACGAGCAGCTTCCGGGCTAAGCTGGCCAATATCAACCAGGCGGGCGACAATGGTGTGATCGGTCGTTAGTTGTTGCCAGGAGGGAGGTTCGCCCGTTCCCCCTGGCGTAATCAGATAAGCCCGACTATCCCCCACGTGAGCGAGATATGCCCGGCGACCGAAGGTTAGCGCGATGGTCAGCGTAGTGCCCATCCCGCTGCGGCGAGAGTCAGTATGAGCTGCGGCGACAACCTGCTGATGCGCCGCATGCACTGCAGCCCGGATCAGGGCAAGCCAGCTTTCATCATCGCCGGGCAGCGTTTCGTTGAGTGCCCGCTGTAAAAACGTCTTCACTGCTCCGGCTGCCAGTTGTGAGGCAACTTCACCGGCAGCAGCGCCGCCCATCCCATCAGCGATCAGCAGCAATGCGCCGAGCGGTTCATCACCGCGACTGAAAGTGCCGGCGTAGGCGGTGTCTTCGTTGAGCTGACGCACCTGGCCGATGTGACTCCGCACCGCAATTTGCGCGTGGAGCGGCTGCGGCGGCGCCGGAGTTTGCCGAGGCGGTTGAAGCGTAGCGCCGCACGAGACACAAAACCGCGCCCCTGCGCGATTGCCGCGCCCACAGAACGGGCAGGCGAGCGGGTAGCGACGCTGAGAAGGTGGGTGGCTGGAGATCCGCACCGTTTCGCGTCCCTGGGCAATCTGTTGGGCAAGATTAGCCAGAATTTGCGATAATTCGCGCAACGCCTGCGCGGCTTGCTCGCGGGCAACACCGCTAGAGTCTTCGTACTGTTGGCGCCAAAACCCGACACCGGCTTCAACAATGGCCAGTAAATCGCGTAAACTGATCGTATCGGCGGTGAGCGCCAGTTGCCGTTCACCGGTTACGATCACGCGCTCAGGATGTATGTCAAGTACTGCGCCGCAGTTCGGACATACCCTTTGGCCTGCTCCCAGGGGATGGCCACACCTTCTGCATTGCGCTGATTCTTGCGTTGTCACCGCCCGTCCTTGCCATTGCTGAATAACCCTTGCTCCAGGATACGACGCTCCAGAAAGCGATTTGGATGCACAAGTATGCCGCACCGGATGATAGCCGGTTGCAAAGCAGACGGTAGCCGAGGAATATAACCGATGTGTTCTACAGTTCCGCCTGACCTGTGATATCTTTGAAACTGTTGCCACGCTCAACCGGCTTGCATGTCGCGCCAATCTATGCTATCACAAGAGCGGATCGGTTGGAACGCCCCGCATTATAGCACAGGAGCTGCTGCTGTGGCGATTGAAAGCGCGCTACTATGCCCGTTTTGTCAGGCCTTACTGTCCCGTTCAGACGCGCGTTTCTGCCCGTCGTGTGGTCGTCAGTTACCTGCGCCAGAGGCAAAACCCCTCACCACAATGATCACTACTGCCGGCGCAGTGTTGCATATCAGTGAGTCTGGCGTTGAGCGCGATGTCGTGTTAGGGCGCCAATCCTATACCGTTGGCCGCGCTGCTGACAATGATATTGTGCTGCTATCACGGTTTGTCAGTGGTCGCCATGCGCGCATCGAGCCAGTTGGACAAGGGCATCGCATCATTGATGTCGGTAGTCGCAATGGTTTGCTCTTTGCCGGTCAGCGGATCGGCGAGCGGGAGCTGGCCGATGGTGATGTGATTCGGATTGGCGATCCGGCCACAGGCAACTTTGTCTCGCTTACTTACCATAACGCCGCAGTAGCCACTGCAACCTCCTTGCGGACTGCGCCCAGCCGTTTTCCGCTCGATCCTGCCGACCCGGCAATTACCATTGGGCGGGTAGGTTGCGACATTGTGCTCGACAACCCGCAGGTCTCACGTTTTCATGCCCAAATCGATCGCACTGCCGACGGTGTGGTATTGCGCGATATGGGCAGCACCAACGGCACGTTCGTCAACGGCCAGCGCGTCACAACACCGGTGATTTTAAAGGCAGGTGATGTAATCCAGATCGGTGCGTTTAAGCTGGTCTACAATGTGAGCAGCCTTGATCGCTACGATCAGCAGGGAGCGCTGCGCATCGATGCGCGCAATCTGTCGCGCGTCGTGACGCGCAATCGCATCCAGCGGATCATCCTCAACGATGTCTCACTCTCGATTGCGCCGCGTGAATTTGTGGCGATTGTGGGTGGTTCTGGCACTGGCAAAAGCACATTGATGAAAGCATTGTGCGGTTATGCCCCGGCTGAACAGGGGCAAGTGCAGGTCAACGGCGACGACTTCTACCGCAATTTCGCCGTATACCGCGCTGTGCTGGGGTATGTTCCCCAGGATGACATCCTCCATCGGGTGTTGCCCGTGCAGCGAGCGCTCGAGTATGCCGCGCGTCTGCGGCTGCCGGCTGATACTGCCGATACAGAAGTGCAGGCGCGCATCATGCGCGTGCTCACTGATGTAGAGATGACACCACATCGCGACAAGCCGATCGAAGCGCTCTCTGGCGGTCAGCGCAAACGGGTGAGTATCGCCGCCGAGCTGCTGGCCGATCCGAGCCTCTTCTTTCTCGATGAGCCGACGAGCGGCCTCGATCCCGGCCTCGAAAAGAAGATGATGTACACGCTACGCCGGCTTGCCGATAGCGGGCGGACAGTAGTGCTGGTGACCCATGCGACCGCGAACATTACCCAATGTGATCACGTGATCTTTATGGCCGGTAACGGTCGCATGGTCTTCTTTGGCCCGCCAGTGGAGGCGCTGAACTTTTTTCAGGTAACCAGTGGCGATTTTGCCGACATATATACCAAAATTGAAGGCGTGGGCGATCCCGACCATCCGGTAGTGCGGCAAGATTTACAGACCGAGTACGAAACCTGGCGCTCTGCCAACCCGCAGGCCCAAACGCCGCCGAGTCTGGCTGAATTGTGGGAGATGCGCTACCGCAATTCGGCGCTATACCAACAATATGTGGTGGGGCGGCTGGCCGCAACACCGGCTGATCCGCCGGCGCAACGCAACGCCGCCGCGCAAACGACGCAGCGCATCTCGCTGTGGCGGCAATTTGTTCTGCTGACCCGGCGCTACTTCGACCTGCTGCGGCAAGATCGCCGGCACCTGCTGATCTTGCTGTTGCAAGCGCCTATCATCGCGGTGCTACTGATCCTCGTTGCGCGCAGTGATGCCCTCACCGGCGTGCAGGCGCAAGACCTGATCCAGCGCGGTGAAGCCAAGAAAGTGCTCTTCATGCTGGCGACCGTCAGCGTCTGGTTTGGGATCATCAATGCCGCTCGCGAAATTACCAAAGAGCAGGCTGTCTACCGGCGTGAACGGTTGGTCAATCTGCGTATCGGGCCGTACCTGCTTTCCAAAGTGGTAGTGCTGAGTGGCCTGGTCATCGTGCAGACGATCATCTTGCTCGGGATTGTGTTGCTCAAGGTGATATTCCCTGGCGAAACCGGCATTCTCTTGCCGCCGCTACTGGAAACGTTTATAACCCTCGTCTTGTCAGGCGGGGCAGGCATGGCATTGGGGCTGGCGATCAGCGCAGCGTCAGCCACCCCTGATCGCGCAATCAGTCTGGTGCCATTCGCGCTCATTCCGCAAATCCTGTTCGCCGGGCTGATCTTCCCCATTGAGGGGATAGCGACACCGCTTTCCTGGCTGACCATCAGTCGCTGGACGATGGATGCGCTTGGCGCCAGTGTTGATCTAAATCGGTTGTGCAATTTGCCCAACACCGATGATCAGGGGAGTATTCCGCCCGGCTGCACTCCCGGCTTTCTGGAAACGGAAGCGGCGTTTAACCACGATCCGGCACACCTGGTCGGTCGCTGGCTGGTCTTGCTAATCTACGCGGCTGGGTGTATGGCAATTGCCGCGTGGGTGTTGCGCCGACGTGATCGGGTGGTATAGTGTGGTCGGCATGAACCTTTAGGTCAATTACATTAATGAAACTTGTGCATTTTTTACGTCATTCTGCTTCAGGATAAGCTAAACCGCGCCTCTTCTGCCTGTGCAACACCTTGACGAGACACTATCAATGGCGTATAATCACAACTGACAAAGTGAAACGATTGAGACTGTGTCTATCAATTTATTACCGCAGCGCGTAGCTTTCCGCGCGCTCGCTTTTGCTTTATTGAGACAGCGTATGTCACTCGGACAAAAGATCGGTCGTCTGCGACAAGAACGCGGTTTGACGCTACAAGAGGTGTCTGAGGGATCGGGTTTGACTCCTTCTTTTCTCAGCCGCCTCGAGCGCGATAAAGTGAATATATCAGTGGCAAATCTGCGCAAGTTAGCGCAGTTTTTCAGTGTGCAAATGACCCATTTCTTCGAGGGTGAAGATAACCAGCAAGTTGGTCAGGTGGTGCGTCCAGCCGATCGAGTGCGCCTCTCGCTCGATGATGCGCCGGTGCAGGTCTTTTCCCTTTTGCCACCCAATAGCGACCTTGATGCGCGGCTCATCGAAGCTTACCCCGGCAGCAGCCAGCAAGGCTTTTCATCACGCGGCAGCCAGATGGTACACGTGCTGGCGGGAAATGTGCGCTATACCCTTGGCGAAGAGCAGTACGATTTGACCGCCGGCGATACGCTCTTCTTCCGCGACGATACGGCTTATAGCTGGACGAATACCGGCAATTCGATTGCAACTATGTTGACTGTCAGCACGTTGAATCCACGCGATGAGCGCTGATAGGAGATCGGTAACCCTACCTGATTGAGGTTGCATGAGTTTCTTCACTCCCCAACAGATTCGTCGTGTTGCGCGCTGGCTCCTGATTCTGGCTTCGCTCTACCTGGTCGGCTGGCTGATCAGCCATGCCGGCTCGGCGATCATGCCGTTTGTCTTTGGTGGTGTGCTTGCCTATCTCTTTCTCCCTCTGGTCAATTTTTTTGAGCGCTGGTTGCCGCGTTGGCTGTCGATCCTGCTGGTGTATGTGTTAACGTTTGGCGCGTTAGTCGGCGCAATCGCCTTTGTTGTGCCGCCGTTGATCGCTCAGATTGCGGATCTGATCCGCGCTTTGCCCGATATTCCAACAATCCAGCGTGAGGCTAACCGCTTGATCGATGAGTATGAGCAGTTGCTTGCCAGTCTGCCGCCGCCGATTCAAGCCGAGGTGCAGAGCGCAATTGCCTCTGCTACGTCAGAGGGTTTGAGCACACTGCGGGCCAATTTCGTCAGCTATCTGCAAGGCATCGGTCAGTTTCTGATCAGCAGCATTCTCTCGGTTGTGAATACTGTCACCTTCTTGCTGGGTTTCTTCCTGGTTCCGTTCTGGCTCTTCTACGTCTTGATGGATCAGCGCGCCGGACGCGAGTATCTCAACAAGATGATCCATCCCTGGCTGCGGGCCGACTTTTGGGCGATGATCACGATTATCGACCACGACCTCAGCGGCTATCTGCGCGGTCAATTGATCCTGGGTACATCGGTAGGGTTGGCGGCGTGGATCGGTTTGACAGCCCTCAATATGGCGGGGATGGAGATTCCGTATACGGTGTTGCTGGCGGTCGTCGCTGGCGTGACCGAACTGGTGCCGGTGATCGGGCCGATTATCGGCGCAATTCCGGCGATTTTGCTTGGCCTGGCCGACTCGCCAACTACGGCGCTGGCAGTGACGATTCTGTACATTGCGATTCAACAGCTCGAAAACCATATCCTCGTCCCGCGCATCATCGGCGAGAGTGTCGGTGTTCATCCGGCCATCCTGATGGTGGTGCTGGTGGTTTGCTCGCAGGCCTTCGGGTTGTTGGGCGCAATCCTCTCGGCTCCGCTCAGCGCAATGGCGCGCGATCTGTTCCTCTACCTGTATGGCCGCCTGAGTGATCCACCCGCTCCGGCTGGCGTTTTGCCCGCCCGGTTGCGTCCGGCGGCAGCGCTGGCCGAAGTCGTTGCCTCGCCTGCCCCGGCATCGTCTCCCAATGCAGATCCGGCTCCGGCCTCATCAACTGAAACATTGGCTGCCGAGACGCCTCGTTCACCGCCGGTTACTGAGTCGCCTGTTGAACGTTCATAGTCAGCGCATTGCGCGCCCAACCAGTCAGGGTTGGGCGCGTTGTTGCGGTCTGCGTGACAAAGCCGGGCCATTGCCGACGTATTAGCAAATCGCAGACCGATACAAACCGAATCTGTGGAAGTTACGGCTACTGTGAGGTTTCACTGCTCAGGATGCGCTGACGGGTCAGACCGCTACGCCCTAATCGACGCCAGAGTGCGCTAATCAGTCGTCGGTGTCGCCGCCGCGCATAGCGGGCTGCATAAAAGGGATCGCTCTGGCACAACTGGCGTCGCACGCGCAAACTGCGTCCCGATAACAAACCGCCGACAAATGCGCCCAGGTCGGCCAGCGATGCTAACTTGTCGGCAACGGCCAATACCCAACCCTCGCGCGTCGTAGGACGCGGCCCAAAAGGGTACATGTGGCTGATAATAGCCGCAGAGACTGCTTCGGGTTCACCCAGCTCGGCAGCAATGCGCGCGGCAATAGCGCCGTGCGTGGTTAACGTGCCGTACCGTGAGTCAAGATCGTGGAGAAGAGCGGCGCGTGCGCATGTTACCTGATCGGCACCGAAGAAGGGCGCGAGATAGTACGAGAAGTGAACCGAGCGTAGCAGGTGATCGTGCTTGGGTACACTGTGATGCATATGGTGGCGTGTCTCAACAACCCGTGGATGGTGTAACAGATCTGCGATGGCCTCCCAGTACATTGCGCCCCTTCTCCTGATGTGATGTTACCTGTTACGTTATACCATATTTTGGCTCGCCAACACAATGGTAGCGCGACGATTCTACCATCCCATTACCATCGTGCCATCGGCAAAAAGGTCTATATTTCAGATATTCCTCAGGTATAATACTCATGGATCCGATCGCCGACGACCAGCGGAGAAGGCAATATGAAGTTGAAAGGGCGCGTTGTCATTGTAACCGGAGCTTCAAGTGGGGTTGGTTATGCGGCTGCTCGATTGTTTGCGCACGAAGGCGCGACGGTTATCGTCGCTGCGCGCCGCAAAGATCGGCTTGAACATCTGGTAAGTATGATTACCGCTGAAGGTCACAATGCCTTCGCAATTCCAACCGATATTACTGTTCCGGCGCAGGTACAATATCTGGTCGACTCTACGGTACAGATGTTGGGACGGATCGATATTCTTCTGAATTGCGCCGGCAATGTCGAAAAGATTGCGCCACTCGAACAGTTTACCGATGCAGAGTGGCAGGCGGTCATGAATGTCAATCTCAACGGTGTCTTCTACCTGATGCGCGCAGTGGCGCCATATATGAAGCGCCAGCGCAGCGGTACGATTGTCAATCTCGGCTCGCGCGTCGGCAAGATTGGCGTGGCTAATATTGCGCCCTTCTGCGCGGCTAAGTTTGCGCTCTCTGGCCTATCACAGGCGCTTGCTCAAGAGCTGCGTCCCTACAATGTTTTCGTGACCACGGTCTTCTCCGGCATGATAGACGCCGATATTGCTCCGCTCAACCCTGCCGAAGAACTGCGTAAGCGGTTGATGACCGTCGATGATGTGGCGCAGGCCTTGCTTTGGGTTTGCACGTTGCCACCTAGCCTGCGGGTTGATGAATTGCCGATTATGCCGCGCACAGTCGATCTGTGAGCGTGTCCGGAGTCGTTATGGCCGATCAGGCATCGCGCGATTGGTGGGAAGAGCTGCTGCAAGTCTATGAGTTTGCGCATTACCGCCAGTACGCCGATGAGTTGACCCGTCGCGAAATCGATTTTCTGATCGACGCTCTGGGTTTACGTGGCGTTGAGACGATCCTCGATGTGGCTTGCGGTGGTGGTCGCCACAGCCTGGCGCTGGCGGCGAGAGGGTGGACGGTCGTTGGCCTCGATGCCGCCGCGTCGGTGATTGCGCACGCTCGCGCTGCCGCTGCCGAACGAGATTTGAGTGTTGAGTTTGTGGTCGGGGACATGCGCGATTTGCCCTATCGCGACCGGTTTGACGTGGCTCTGTTGATGAACAGTAGCCTGGGCTTTTTCGATGATGAGACCAATCAGGCGGTGCTTAACGGCATTGCGCGCGTGCTGGTCCCCGGCGGGAAACTGCTGATCCAATGTCTGAATCCTTATCAGATCGATCGCTATCTCCGCGATTTTCGCAGCGGCTGGTATCCGATTGGTAGTGGCTTTGTCTTGCGTGAAGCGCGCTTCGATCCGCGTCAGGCGATGCTTCAGATCAATTACCGCTATGTCGATGCCAGTCGCGGTATCGATGTTACTCATCCCGGTGATCATATTCGCCTCTACGGTTTTCCCGAATTGACGGCAATGCTGCGCAACGCCGGTCTTCGTCCGTTGAGTGTGTTTGGCGATGCGATCTTGCCGCCGGTTCCGTTTGCAGAAGAGAGTATCTGGCAGGTGGTGATCGCAACCCGCGACCGCCCGGTCAGGAGGGAGGCAGAGGATGCAGATCACGCTGATCGGTGAATTTGAGGTGTCTTACCATCCCGAAGCGACGCCAGCCCTTATTTTGCACCATCTGATCCGTGGTTATGACGCAGTGGTGCTCGATGCCGACGAAGTGGCGGTGTTACGCGAGTTACTGGGCGTGATGCAAAAGCGCATTCGCGAATTGGGTAGTTATCGCCTGATCCTCGGCGCCGGCGGCGATCTAACCTTTTACACTGCAACCGGCCAGCGGAGCGCCTATCTGACTGCCGATCAGATGCGTCTGTTGGCCCGCGTGATCGGCGCAACTCCACCCCAGCCTGCCGAAGTTTACCAATAACCGATGCCTATCTGGTTGAGCAGGTTGGATACGGTTTTCTCCTCGATCAGCCCCGGCGCCAGCGTGAGGGCATCGGCGACAGCGCAGGCGCTGGCCAGGCGCATCGCTGTGTCAAGCGATTGTCTGTTACTCAGCGCCACCGCCAGACCAGCGAAAAATGAATCGCCACATCCAATTGGATTGCGTACCGGTATGGCCGGCGGGATTGCAATCACGCCACCCTGGTCGTCTATTCCAACCGCTCCTTGCGCTCCCAGCGTAACTACCACAACGGCGATCCCGCGCTGATGTAATTCGGTAACGGCCTGCTGGGCAGTGGCGACGTTGCCAATCGTCATACCAAGCAATGCCCCCAACTCCTCGCCATTGATCTTTACTACGTCAGGTCTGGCCGCCACAGCCGCAGCCAGGGCCGGCCCGCTGGTGTCAACCAGCACTCGTCGGTTGCGCGCGTGAAGGGTTTGAATGAGGTTGGTGAGCATCTCAGGCGGAACGTTCGGCGGTAAGCTACCACAGATGAGATGGATCTCTTCGTCTACCGCCAGGATGCGCTCGGTCAAGGCATGCCATTCGGATGGATTGAGTTTTGGCCCGGTCTCATTCAATACGGTCACCAGGTCAGATACCGAATCGACGATCAGTGTGCAAACTCGGGTTTCGTCGCCAATCGGAACGACGTGGAGCGATAATCCCTCTTGCGCAGCCAGCCACGCTACTTGTTGACCGGTTAAACCGCCGAGTGGCGCGCAGATCGGAGCGTTAATGTTGAGAGTTCGCGCAGCGCGGGCCACATTTAGCCCCTTGCCGCCAGCGGAAGTGTGGGTTGTCGTTACCCGTCGCGCGGTGCCGGGTTGCAGATGTTCGACCGTCAAAATGCGGTCGAGTGCCGGGTTTGGCGCGATAACACAAAAGCCTGGTCGCTGAGTCATTGTTGTTTCTCAAGAGTGTGAATTGCTCGCGCCAGATGACACCACGACGCCAGCCGGTAGTGATCGAATTTCGATTGGAGCGATGCGCTCTTGGCATTGGTGGCGCCGTATCCCGGGTTTGGCGCGCGATACGGCGCTCACTCGTGTTGGTTCGAATCAAAACATTACATGCACACCGCTAAGTGATTCCTGTCAGTCGAATTGCAGACTATCGCGCTATCGATGCCGACCTTACTCTTCACTCTCCCACAAAATCGGGTCATACGCCGGCAACTCGCAACGCAAGTGAGGATATTTACGGTAGCCCATCACGAAATCGGCCTGCAACAACTCTTGCAATTCACGGGTGCCTTCGTAGATGATGGCGCCGCGCGCGTTGCGCAGATAACGCTCGACCGGGTATTCATCGGCGTAACCATACGCGCCGTGGATCTGAATGGCATCATCTGCCGCCTCAAAACTGCTAACCGTAGCATGCCATTTGGCCAGAGTCGTCTCGCGCGTATTGCGAATCCCTTTGTTCTTCATCCAGCCTGCCCGATACACCAGCAGGCGCGAGGTGTCGAGCTTGCGTACCATGTGGCTGATCATCCGCTTGACAAGCTGATGCTCACCAATCGGCACGCCGAAGGTTTGTCGTTCGCGCGCGTAGCGAATGCTGGCTTCGAGACTGGCCTGAATCAGGCCGGTAGCGCCAGCGGCTACCGTGTAGCGGCCATTGTCGAGAGCGGCCATCGCGATTTTGAAGCCTTCTCCTTCCTCGCCCAGCCGGTGCGAGAGCGGTACGCGCACATCTTGCAGAACGACGCCGCCGGTATTGCCGGCCCGCACACCGAGTTTGCCGTGAATGGGATAGCTACTGACCCCTGGCATTGTGCGCTCAACGATGAAGGCGGTAATGCCACGCGGTCCGGCAGTGGGATCGGTCTTGGCAAAGACGAGGAAGTTGTCGGCCAGATCGGCCAGGCTGATCCAGATCTTCTCGCCATTGAGGATGTACGAGTCACCGTCACGGCGTGCCGTTGCCTGCATTGCTGCCGCGTCGGTGCCGCTGTTCGGTTCGGTGAGGCAGTAGGCTGCCAGCTTTTCGCCGCGCGCCTGTGGGGTCAGGAAGCGCCGTTTTTGTTCTTCGGTACCCCATTGTAACAGCGAGAGCGAGTTGAGACCAGTATGCACGCTCATCACGACGCGTAGAAAACTATCAACGCGCTCCAGTTCCTCGCATACGACCGCCAGCGCAAGATAGTCCATTCCCGCGCCGCCATAGCGTTGTGGGATACAGATGCCAAGCAATCCCAGCTCTCCCATCCGTTTGAGCACGGGGCGCAGATGTGGTCGATCTTCTGGTCCTTCGGCTTTGGCGCCGCTGCGATCCCATTCACGAATGTAGGGCGCAACTTCGCGCTCGGCAAAGTTGCGTACCGTCTGGCGCAGCAGCTCGTGTTCGGGGCCAAGAAACATGTCGTAGTTTGCGGTCAAATCCATAGCGATACTCCTTTGTATCGAGCAGCGCGGGTCAAACGCCCTCGCCATGACGCGAACGTCTTGATTATACCGTGAGAGTGGTGATCTGGCGATGTCGATCACCGGTACGGTCGATTTTGACGCGCTGCGCAAGTCGTATTACACTTGAGGTAACATTCTCCAGGTCAGCGTCTCACAGATGTTGCAAGCTACTCGCCAGAAAGGAGAGGGCATATGATGCCGCCGCGAGAGTTCATCATGCCAGCGCAAATGGTGATCGGCTCAGGCGCCGTTGATCACGTAGGGGCGCAATGCGCCAGACGAGGCTGGAAAAAGGCATTATTGGTAACCGATCAGATTATGCAAAAGATCGGCGTGGTCGGGCAAGTCGAACAGAATCTGGCCAATCACGGCATTGCCAGCGTGGTCTATGCCGGTGTCAATACAGAACCCGTGGTCGAATATGTCCAGGAGGGTCTGGCGGCTTACCATGAAGGCGGCTGTGATTTTGTCGTGGCGGTTGGCGGCGGTAGCCCGATTGATACAGCAAAAGCGATAGCGGTGCTTGTAACCAACTCTGGCTCAATCGAACAGTACAAGGGGATCGGGAAGATTGCCAATCCCGGCGTGCCACTGGTGGCTATCCCGACAACTGCCGGTACCGGTAGCGAGGCGACAATCTACACCGTCATTACTGATCAGAAGACGGATGTGAAGATGCTGATCGGCAGCCCCTACCTGATGCCGACGATTGCGATTGTCGATCCGATGCTGACCATCTCATCGCCGCCGAGCGTGACAGCAGCCACGGGCGTTGATGCGCTGGTGCATGCAATTGAGGCGTATGTATCGGTGAAGCGACAGCCGATGACTGACGTGCTGTGCCTTTCGGCAATTGAGCTGATCGCCGGGAATATCCGGCAGGCATGGGCGAATGGCAACAATATCGAGGCGCGTGAAAAGATGATGTTAGGCGCGACGCAGGCCGGTATTGCCTTTAGCAACTCGTCGGTAGCGTTAGTGCATGGCATGTCGCGCCCGATTGGCGCCTACTTCCACATTGCCCATGGCGTTTCCAATGCGGCCTTGCTGGCAGTGGTCACCGAGTTCAGTCTGGTGGGTGATCCCAAACGGTATGCAGACATCGCGCGGGCCATGGGTGAACCGATTGATGGCCTGTCGCCAATGGAGGCTGCTGACCGGGCAGTAGTTGCGATTCGTCGGCTGGTGCGTGACATCAAAATTCCATCACTGCGCCAACTGGGTGTGTCGCGTGAGCGATTGATGGAACTGGCGCCGGCAATGGCCGATGCCGCCATCGATAGCGGCAGTCCCGCCAATAATCCACGCAAGCCGACCAGGCAGGAGATCATTGAACTCTACGCGAAAGCGTATGATGAGGGTGAGCGGATGGAGGGTTAACTACCGGCTAGTGATGGGTGGATCGTTGCGATCCACCCATCACTAATTGCGCCACTTTCGGCAAACGATGGTCGTGCCGACGCCCTCTTTCGACTTAATGTCGAATTCGTCCATGAGCCGTTTCGCGCCGGGTAACCCCATTCCCATACCGCGTGACGTGCTATAGCCGTCTTGCATCACCAGATCAATATTGGGAATGCCGGGACCCTGATCTTCGCAAATAATCTCGATCCCCTTGCGCGATCCCTTCTCAATGTCGCGCACAGTAACGTTACCGGTGCCAGCATAGAGAAAGATATTGCGGGCCAATTCGCTCACTGCCGTAGCGATGCGTGCCTGATCGATTGGCCCAAAGCCGAGCGCCTTGGCCATATCGCGTGCCATTGTGCGCGCGATGACAATGTCAAGGTCGCTTCGAATGACAGCAGTCTTACTCTGCGCCATCGTCGCTCTCCTCGTTCGTCATCCGCTGCATCATCGCCAACCCCTTTTCGAGGTTCAGCGCGGTGAGCACGCGCGGTAATTCAAGTCCTAGCTCGACCAGGGTAATGGCCACTGCCGGCTGCAAACCGGTCAAGACGACCCTCGCGCCCATCAAGCCGGCCATTGCGGCAATGTCGGCAATCAATCGACCAATAAAACTGTCAACCACATCGAGAGCGGTGAGATCGATGATCACGCCGCGAGCGCGGGTATCGTGGATCTTTTGCAACAAGTCATCTTTGAATTGCACCGCGGATGCATCGTGCAGGGCCACCTGAATCGATGCTATCAGGATGTCACCAATCTTCAATATCGGTATGCGCAAGGTGTCCAAGACGTGCTCCTCTTACCGTTGCAGTGAGTGTGGCTACACTACCCCCTTATTATGGCACAAACGGCAGGATTCCTGCAATCACGGCGCCGGCCAGTAACGGAACGCTCAAGTTATCGGTGCCATGCGGCGAAACACCTTCGGCGATGGTTGCAACCAGCGCGGCAGCGAGACTGGCTATCAATGCTGCTCCGGCGCTAATCGGTGCGCTCAGCGGGCTAAGCGCCGATCCCGGCACCAGTAACAGGGTGAGAAACATCGCGATGGCGCTGGCAATAAACATTGCTGCCGAACCTTCAAACGAGCGACGTCCCCGCCCCACCTGATAGTGGTGGCGGCCCCATCGTTTGCCGATGATGGCGGCGAGCGCATCACCCCAGGTCATCGCCATCGTGCCGGCAGCCGCGATGTATCCTCGATCTTGTGGTGAATCGGTCCGCCAGAAAACGAGGAAGAGCAGGGTAATTGACAGCGCAAAATAGACCGTGCCCGGCGTGCTGTCGGGAGCGTCAACCGATTCCAGCAATCGGAATCGGTAGAAGATGAAGTTTAGCACAATGAAGGTGGCAAAGGGGATGATACCAATTGTCCAGTTTTCGAACAGGGCCAATACCCCAAATACCCACATTCCGGCGCCGATGTGGACGAATTTGCGCGTGAAGTCTTGCGGATAACCGCGCCAGCGTCGAATCACTTCAGCAACAATGAGCAGGCCAAATGCATACCCAAACGATACTAGCAGGCCGATGAGATCGCGTGTGCTCATAGTGGCGCCAGAGCTATTGATGGCGAAACTTGCCTCTTATTCTATCTGTATGCAGGCAACTCGTCAATTGACCTTAGATAGTATGGGTGGTGAAAATTTAATGACAATAGTTATTCAAATGTGGAGCATACTCTGGTGGACTGTGGTACAGTTTAACCAGCATCGGATAGTCTTCTCAAGGAGTGCGTTATGCTGGTTGCCGAGTCAACTGCCGCTATCGCAGCCGCAACGCGAGATGAACATCACGTATTCCCAATCTATGACACCTACGGTTTTGCCCGTATTCCGGCAACAATTGAGCGCCTTTTAACCGGTGCGTCGGTTGCTGGCTTGCCTGCTGCTGCACTGGCTGGTTTGCCGGAACGGCCACAGACGGTCGTTTTGCTCATGCTCGATTCGTTTGGCTGGGAGTTCTTCAGCCGATTCATCGATCATGCGCCATTTCTGCGTCGCTTTCTCACGACCGGACGCATCTGTCAGTTGACCAGCGCCTTTCCTTCAACGACTGCTGTGCATGTAACGTTGCTGCACACCGGTCTCGCTGCCGATCAGAGCGGTATCTACGAATGGTATATCTTTGAACCCGATCTGCAAGCCGTGATCGGTTCGTTGCTCTTCTCGCCCGTATTTGAACGCGCAGCCGATGGGTTAGTCGCTTATGGTGTCGATCCGAATCAGATCTATCCCCCAGAGCGTTTCTATCGGCGCCTGGCCGACGCCGGTGTTACCAGTGCGGTATTTTTGCCAGCAGCGCTGGCCCATTCTGTGTACACGCGCGTGTTGTGTCAGGGTGCGCTGATAACGCCGTTTCAATCGATTGCCGATGCGGCTACCCGGTTGCGCTATTTGTTCGAACATCAGCAAGGACAGGGTTTTTATCACGTCTACTTCGACTCAATCGATGCGGCGATGCACGAACACGGCCCCACCGCAGCGGCTGTCACGACGGTTATTACCTCGGTGCTCGATCAACTCGAACAGCACCTCATGCCCGTGTTGCAGGCAGCGCCGCAGCCGACGCTGCTGATGGTGACTGCCGATCACGGTCAAATGACAGTCGATCCGCAGCAGAGCATTGTGCTCAATCGTCTCTGGCCTGACCTTGAGCGTTTCTTGCGACACGGTGGCGATCATCGCCCCTTGCCACCATCAGGATCACCGCGAGTAACCATGTTGCATGTGCAACCAGAGGCGGTGGAAGAGGTTCAGGTTCAGCTCCAGCGTCGCCTCGGCGAACGCGCCACAGTGTTGCGTACCAACGATTTGCTTACGTCCGGTTATTTTGGGCCACAACCCGGCGTGCGCTTGCGCGCGCGGTTGGGGGAGTTAACCATTTTGCCCGGTCCTGACGGCGCAATCGGTTGGGAGCATCCCCGCGCCAAACCGGTCGCATTCCGTGGCTTGCACGGTGGTCTGACTGCGGCTGAGATGCTGACCGAGTTGGCGCTGTTAGCCCTGTAGTTGTCGCTTGCCGCAGTGTGATAAGATAACGAGAGATGCTTGCTTTGTAGCGGAGGCGCTTCTGTGTCTGAGACCGAACCTTCACCTCCTTCGCCAACACCCAGGATACGCTTCAACCGTGATACCTGGCTTTTGATCGGTGCTCTAGCGCTGCTTGCGCTCGGTGTAGCCTTGACCTTCATCTTTTCACCTGGTGTCGATCAGATTGGCATTCCTGCAACTACTCCATCGCCTGTATCGGCGCGGCCACCCACTCAGATTGCGCCTTATCCGATCGCGACGACGGCGCCAGCCGGTGGTGTGGTGACGCTGACACCAGCCTATCCGGTAGCCCTGCCGACTGTTGACATTGCCCAGACCCAAACAAGTGTAGTGCTGGAAATTACTGCGCTGGCGGCCACGGTGCAGGCTGAAACCGGTATAGCTGTCATTCCCACCGCAACGGCACCGGCCTATCCGGTTCCTGAAGGTACGCCACCGGCGCAGCCCACGATAGCGCCAACCGCGACCATCCCACCGCAGCCCACGGTTGCCATTCCGCGTCCGACTTCGCCACCACCTCCCACTCCGACCAGTTCCGATCTGATCATCGATGATAGCCCAACGTCGCCGCCACCACCAACGGCAACGCCATTGCCAACCGCCACTCCTTTGCCAACCCCAATCCCGGCGCTCGTACTACGCGGCAGTACGCGCTGGTCTGCCGGGCAAGGCCCAATTGTCCTCAATCGCGATGTGCAGATTCCACCCGGCAGTGAACTGATTATTGAACCGGGGGTTGAAGTGCGTCTGGCGCCGGGTGCCTCAATCTATGTCGATGGCGGTCGAATGATTGCGCTGGGTCAGCCCGATCAACCGGTGCGCTTCACTGGCGCTACCGGCGCGCGCTGGGGTGGTATCTTTGGTCGGCCTGGCGGATTTATCGCCCTCGAACACACCGAAATTCGCGGTGGTGGCCTGGGCGGAACGGTGCTGGTCAGTGAAGAGGGTGGCCTGGTAATGCGCTTTAGCCGTATTGTCAATAACGGTGGCGGAGTGATCGTGGCCGACTCACAGCTCGATCTGAGACAGAGCGAGATTGCCGGCAACGATGTGCCCTTTGGCGCCGCGCTTGAGGTTTCATCTGGTCGGGGGAATTCGGTAACTCTGGTTGGCAATCGGATTGGCGGCAATCTTTTGAGTGCCGGCGCGCCAATGGTGCGTGTCGCCAATCAGAATGGCCGCGAAACAATGAACCTTACTATTGAAGGTAACCTGTTTCGCGGCGGCAGCGCTAATCTGCAATTAACGACAAACGGTACGTTGCAAGGAACAATCGTTTGCAATGCGTTAATCGGTGACAATCTGGGGCTGAGTTTGCGGAGCGAGACGTTACAGGTCAACCCTGACGGCACATTTCTGATGCCGTTACGGATCGAACAAAACCTGATCGAGGGGCATACTCCGGTCATCCGACCAACGTACCTTACCTTTGGTATCGGTCGCGGCGCTGCGAGCGAAATTGCGCTCGATATGCGTAACAACTGGTGGGGGCATGCCTCTGGACCATATGAACCTGATGCAAACCCGCAAGGCATCGGCGAAGCGGTTGGCAGCAATATCACGTTTGCGCCCTGGCTGGTAACGCCGCCGCCGTGTGCGCCAGCGCGGTAACAGGCTGGTAGTGGCCTGAGTGGGCCAGGCGCTACAGACGACGCAACTGTGGCGCTTGCCATTCGACGACCAGCACCAGTAGCCAGCCGATCACGGCGCTGCTGGCGACCACCAGCGGCACGCTGCCGACCAGCTCGGCAATACTGCCGGCCAGCATACCGCCGAGCGGGCTCAAACCCATCAGCATCAGGGTAAAGACGCTCATCACTCGTCCGCGTAGATCATCAGGGACGATCAATTGAATGAGCGTGTTGGTGAGAGCCATAGTGGTTACGCCGGCCCAACCGCACAGACCTATCAAGATCAGCGCCAGTGGCACACTTCGCGTTTGCGTAAAGCCGATCAGAAGTGGCGCATAGAGCAATGCTGCTGTAGCCAGTAACTTGCCGCGCGGCGCATCATCGCGCAACTGGGCCAGAATCAGGGCTGCGACGAGCGATCCCATGCCGCTGGCTGCTGACAACCAGCCCAGGCCGACAGCGCCGATCTGCAAAACGTCGCGCGCGAAGACGGGCAACAGGGGGATATGCACGAAGCAGAACATGCTAACGGCGCCAGCGCGAAACAAGAGGGCGCGAACGTCAGGCTCACTGGCGATGTAGCGCAACCCGGCGCTAAGCAGGCCGCCGCGACGCGGTCCTGCCGCTGGTCGCGCATCGAGGCGCATCAGCAACAGGCTGGTCAACACTGCGCCAAAACTGAGCGCGTTGAATAGAAAAGCCGGCCCTTCGCCAATCCAGGCTACGACGATACCGGCAACAGCCGGCCCCATCGTGCGCGCGCCATTGAAAATCGATGAATTCAGGGCGATTGCATTTAACAAATCTTCGCGCCCCACCATCTCGACGGTAAAAGCCTGCCGCGCTGGCGCGTCAAAGGCATTGACTACGCCTAGCAGCAATGCCAGGATCAACACGTGCTCGATCTGCACCAGACCACTGAGCGTGAGACCGGCCAGGATTGCTGCCAGCAGCATAGCCGTCGATTGGGTGATGAGCAGAACTCGCCGTTTGGGAAAACGATCGGCAACGGTGCCGGCGAAGAGAGAGAATAGCAACACTGGCAGCGAGTTGGCTGCCGCAACCAATCCAAGCAAAAGCGGCGAGTCAGAAAGCCGTAATACCAGCCATCCCTGCGCGACACTCTGCATCCACGTACCGGTGAGGGAGATCAATTGCCCGGCAAAGAAAAGGCGATAGTTGCGATGACGAAGGGCGCGAAACATTGCCAACTGGCGTTGATCGGACGTGGTGAGCGCAGAGCTTGATCGCATAGCTATTCTTCTCGATCAACGTGCGTTCGCAGCGCATCGTAAAGATGCTGCATCGCTTGATGAAAAGCAGCCAATTCTTCTGGTGAAAGATAACTGAGACGTTGCTCGACCATGCGGCGATGGCGAGGCCGCAACTCATCGATGAGCGCTTTGCCGGCGGGTGTCAATTGCACCAGAGTTACCCGGCGATCGCGCGGATCGGTTGCGCGTTGCACCAGACCGCGCCGTTCGAGCCGGTCAACGAGGCGGGTGAGGTTAGAATTGTCGGCCAACATCTCGTTGCAGATATAGCTCAACGGCACGCCCTCTTCGGTAGCGTAAAAGAGAATGGCGTATTGCGGTGTCGAGAGGTCATATGGCCGAAATTCTTCACGATTAAGTTCCTGGAAGCGGCGGTGTAGCTTCAGGAAGAGCCGGTATGCTTCAATTTGCGGTGAGTCGCAGGTGCTGATTTCAGGCATAGCTTGTTCCTAGACTTATCAAATATTGTAACAGCAATGATCGGGTATGTCAAGTAAAACATGCGCCTGATACTGTTTACCGTTAGTATCAGGCGCTGTGCATGCCGATGGCTCACCAGTAAAAAGCAAAGAGCCAAACCATGAGGAGAAATGCGACCGCTCCGGTCAGCGTAATGGCGAGAAAGACGGGCTTGACTTCGGGATCGCCACTCCACTCGGGTTGCATACTGTGCTCCTTTCCGGCGTCAGGCGCCGATATGCTCTGATGTGACACATTGTACCGCGTTTTGAAAGAATGGGTGACAATGACAATAGTTGACTTAACCAGATCGTGGATTGCAGGTCGTGTAAGCTGTGATGTAGTACAGGACTTCGTAGGGTGACGCCTTCCGCTTCCACAATGATTGCGTATACTGCTGCCATCAATTGGCTGTAACTTGCATAGTTCGCATAACAACCATATAATGCTTCCACCATGCATTGCGCCCGTACCACGCAGTGTTGCATTTCGTAATGGCACGCCCCATTCATGAAGTCGGCTGCGTGCCGGGGCTGTGTGTGGTGGTGACAGGTTGTTGAGAAAGGAATAGCAAGGATGCTGCGGAAACATACCCTCTCATGGATAGCGCTGATCGCATTGTTTGTCACGCTGCTTGCTGCTTGTGGTAACCAGCAGCCTGCAACCGGCGGCACTGGGAGCAGCGGTAGCAATGTGACGACTGGCGGCCAGGCAGTGACGATACGGTGGCGCACTCGTCCCGGCGACGCTGCCGAGCAGCGTGTCTACGAAGAGTTGAATGCGCTGGTCAACGAAAAGCTGAAAGATAAAGGGATTACGGCAGTTTACGATCCGGCGCCGAATCAAGGCTACTTCGAGAAGCTGAAGACCGAGCTGGCTGCCGGCAATGCTCCTGACATCTTCTGGATTGGAGGCGTTGAGCTGGCAGATTTTGTGAACACCGGTCAGATTCTCGATCTTAAGCCACTCATTGACGCCGATAGTAGTTTCCAGTTGAGCAACTTCTACCCGAACGTGATCGAGCAGTTGACCCGCGATGGCAAGATTTATGGCTTGCCGCGTGACATCTCGACCATGGTGGTCTACTATAACGAAGACCTGTTTAAAGCAGCCGGGCTGAAGACGCCGAAGGAACTGGCAGCCGAAGGCAACTGGAATTGGGAGACGATGCTGGATGCCGCGCGCAAGCTCACCGATCCGGCGAATCAGCAGTACGGTCTGGGCTTTGGTAACTGGTGGGGGCCGGCCTGGGGCTATTTCATCAATGCTGCCGGTGGTAGCCCCTTCACCCCTGACCGCCGTGGTTGCGCTCTGAATACTCCTGAAGCGATTGCCGGCGCGTCGATGGTGCGCATGCTCTACGATGAGAAGTTGTTGCCGGCTGGCGATGCTGATGGTGAGGCGTTGTTCAATGCCGGTAAGGTGGCAATGTACTTCAACGGGCGCTGGTTTACCCCTGGCGTTCGCACCAATGCCCAATTCAATTGGGATGTGGCGGTGATGCCGGAAGGTAAGGTGAAGAGCACGTGGCTCTTCTGGGGGCCATATCTGGTCAGCGCCAGGACGGCGAATGCTCAGGCTGCCTGGGAGGTGTTGAAGGTGTTGACCAGCGCTGAAGCTACGGCGAAGGTAGCGGCTCTGGGTACCAATATTCCGCCCCGCAGCGACCAGGAGGCGGTAAATGCCTTCCTCGCTTCGACGCCACCGGCCAACAATCAGGCCTTCCTTGATGGTATCTCTTACGCGGCGTTGGAAGCGCCGGTGTGGGATGGCAACTGGGCCGATTTCAGCGGCGCCGTGCAGAGCCTCTGGGATCAGATGATTGCCGGTCAGATCACGCCGGAGCAGTTTGGGCAGCAAGCCTGTGAGCAGACGGCCAGTACGTTTAAGTAGGCCGTGCTGCGATGGGGCGGGTGACGGGCGTGCGTCATTCCCGCCCCTGTTGTTGTCATCATGGAGGGGTGATAACAAGCCACCCTCTCCAGACCCGCCAGTTTGGAACGTTGCCGGGCTGACGTTCGCTTTCGCGGGTGATGAGGCTGGTTGCGCCTCGTCAGCCCTTAGTTTCTTCATAGTCGTGGATCAAAAACGCTTTCCAGGAGGGATACCATGGCCAAACAGGCGCCGGCTGCTCTGCCTGTCACGCCGCCGCGTCGCCTGAGCGGGCGGCGCGCGCGGCAATGGATCGATGCGTTCGGCATGTTGCTACCGACAATTCTGGGTGTGCTGATCTTTTTCCTGGTTCCGCTTGGTATCTCGTTTTACCTGAGTTTTACCGATGCGCGCCTGTTCGGCGATCCGAATCTGGTCGGTTTGAATAACTATCAGCGCGCCTTGTCTGACCCAACGTTTTACCGGGCAATGTGGAATACAGCGGCCTTTTCGATGGTAACGCTGATCGTCTCCACTGTGCCGGCGTTGTTGCTGGCAGTCATTCTCAACGAACGGATTGCCGGACGCACCTTCTTTCGCGCTGTGTTTTTTATCCCGGTGGTAGCGTCGGTTGTTGGCGTGACCCTCCTCTGGCGCTATCTGCTCAACGTTGACTTTGGCTTTGTTAATTACGCCATTCGCCTCCTCGGATTTGAACCAATCCCATGGTTGACCCGACCTGAATGGGGTTTGGCCAGTGTGATTCTGGTCTTCTCGTGGAAGACGATTGGGTACAATATGGTAATCTTTCTGGCCGGTTTGCAGGGGGTGCCGCCACAGCTCTACGAAGCGGCCAGTCTTGATGGCGCCAGTCGCTGGCAGCAGTTTCTCTACATTACCGTGCCGATGTTGTCACCGACGACATTCTTCGTGCTGGTAACGACCCTGATCAATTGCTTGCAGGTGTTTGATGTGCCGGTCGCGCTCGGCCTGACTCGTTCTAATACTGTTGGCCCCGCTGACTCGATGCTGACGATTGTGCCGCTACTCTGGCGCGAAGCATTTATCGGTGGCCGCATGGGTTATGCCTCGGCGCTGGCCTGGCTGTTGTTTGTAATCATTCTGCTGCTCACCCTGATCCAGTTCCGTTTGTCACGGCGGTGGGTGCATTACGAGTAAGCGAGGCAGGGCAATGGCAAGTTTGATCTTACGCCGACCTTGGGAACGTGGGCTGGCATATCTGATACTCAGTCTAACTGGTTTTGTGATGATCTTTCCATTCATCTATATGGCGCTCTCTTCGCTTAAGCCATCAACCGAAGTAGTGCAGGTGCCGCCGACATTGTGGCCGAGCGAAGTGCGCTGGTCGAATTATCTGGAAGTGCTCAGTATCGTGCCGCTCGGCACACAGTTGATCAATACGGTCATTGTTACGGTATTAGTGGTGCTTGGGTGGGTGATCACGTCGGTGCTGGCCGGCTATGCCTTTGCCCGGCTCGACTTCCCTGGTCGCGAGTTTCTGTTTGGGGCGTATCTCGCCACACTGATGGTGCCGTTTGCCGTGCTGATCGTGCCAATGTACCGTCTCATGCTGGTCTTCGGTTGGGTGGATCGCCTGGAGGCGTTGATCGTTCCCTGGTTGTTTACCGCCTATGGCACGTTTCTCCTGCGTCAGTTCTTTATGAGCGTGCCAAAGGATTTGGAAGATGCAGCTCTGATTGATGGAGCGTCGCACTGGGGAATCCTCTTTCGCATCTTTCTGCCGCTGGCCCGTCCGGCAATCGCTACGCTGGCTACGTTTGCCTTCCTCTATGCATGGAATAGTTTCCTCTGGCCGCTGATCATCATTAGCAGTCCTTCAAACAAGGTCGTTACGCAGGGGTTAGTCGATTTGCAGGCGCTCTATGCCGCTCGCGTCGATCTGATTATGGCCGGATCAACGCTGGCGGTGCTGCCAACCCTGATCGTCTTCCTCTTTGCCCAGCGCTACTTTATTGAAGGGATTGCGACCTCTGGCCTGGCCGGGCGCTGATAACGGAGCTGCGCATGAGTCACCTCAATCTCTTTAGCTCGCCACATCGCCGGCTCAACCCGCTTACCGGCGAATGGGTGCTGGTTTCGCCTCATCGCACACAGCGCCCATGGTTGGGGCAAGTTGAAACATTACCCCCGGCTGAGCTGCCGGCCTACGATCCGGCTTGTTATCTGTGTCCGGGCAACACGCGGGCAAATGGCGTCCAGAATCCGGTCTATACTGAAACGTTTGTGTTTGAAAATGATTTTGCTGCCCTTCTCCCTGACACGCCTTCAGAACGGGTGAGTATCCGGGCATTGACCGGTGTTGACGGCGCGACCGGGCCAACCTTGCTGCACGCCGAAACGGAACGCGGTCTCTGTCGGGTTGTCTGCTTTTCACCCCGCCACGATCTGACTCTGGCCCAGATGACGCAGGCCGAAGTTCGGCGCGTTGTTGAAGTGTGGGTCGAGCAGTATCAGGAATTAGGCGCCATCGATTGGGTACAATCGGTTTTGATCTTCGAGAACCGCGGCGCGATGATGGGCGCTTCCAATCCGCATCCTCACGGCCAGATCTGGGCCAACGAGCAGTTACCCAATGAGATGCGCAAAGAGCTGTCAACCCAAACGGATTACTGGCGCGAACACAATCGCTGTTTACTCTGCGATTATCTGGCGCTCGAGCTGGTCGAGGGTGAGCGGATTGTGGCGGCGAACGAAACGTGGGTCGCGCTGGTGCCGTTTTGGGCTGTGTGGCCGTTTGAGACGCTGGTGCTGCCACGCGCCCATGCCGGCGCGATGAGCGATCTCACCGATGCCGGACGCGACGGATTGGCTGCCATCTTGCGCGAGTTGACCGCGCGTTACGACCGCCTCTTCAACGTTGTTTTCCCCTACAGTATGGGTTTCCATCAGCGCCCAACCGACGGCCTGCCACACGACGGCTGGCATCTCCATGCCCATTTCTACCCGCCATTGCTGCGCTCGGCCACAGTGCGTAAGTTTATGGTTGGGTATGAGATGTTGGGGCAGCCGCAGCGCGACCTGACGCCAGAACAGGCGGCAGCTCGTTTGCGCGCGGTGTAGTATAGCAAGGGTAGGGCAAACTGAATCGAGACATTGCGTGGCGATTGCCGGTAGCGCGGGTGAGTTCGATCTGCGTCGCTCATTCGGGTGTGTCCGCTATATCACCACCGGAAAGAGACTCTCTAGCAGTTCGAGACCGTGATCGGGGCAGCGCAGATCACCGGTCACGCGCAAGTCGCTCACGCTACGCCGACCCAGGAGCAGCGCCGTCAAGCCGCCGATGCTGAGACGGTCTAGCGCGATGTCGGTCGGGCTAACCCCGGCATCAATGGACACTGCATTTGCGTGAAACTCGAGCCGCGCTGCGCCCCACTCACCCCGCAAGCCGATGCTTCCTTGCCAGCCTGCATATCCCGATCCCGCCAGACGGCGGGAAAATGTCGATTGGTGCGCGCGCAAGGCCGTTAGCGGGTCAATAACGCTCCACAATGGCATGATCTCATCATCTAGCGGGCGGCGGAGCGTCAGTGTCGCGCCCATTTCCAGCGCAGCCTGCGCCAAAGGATGGTCTGGCGTTAACTCGATTTCGCGCGTGTCTGGCGGCAACTGCGCGAGCAACGACCGCGCCGCTGCGGCATCCACGGCGCGGCCATTGATCAGGCGTTGGTTGGATAACTCGACATAACCAATAACCTGACCTGAACGGTTGCGCGTCACCAGTGGTGGCCGATGCGCCAGCAGCCAGCGCCAGTCAGGTTCGTAGCGCAGCGGGGTCACGCAACGCGGCGCCGGGGCGCGCCGGTCGAGCGCTACCAGATCGGCAATGTCGGCGGTCGTTGCCGGTGTCAGTGTGCCATTACCGCCACTCCATTCCAATCGGCTCCAGAGCGTTGCCGGAACCATGCCCCACCGGTTAGCCAGCCGCAGCGGCAGCGCGCAGCGTAGCCAGGCCATGCCGCCGGCAATGGCGGCGTCAGCAGCAGCAGCGAGCAGCATCGCCTGGAGTTCGGGATCGTTACTCCCATATAACACGACCTCGGCAACTTCAGACTCCGTCTGCTGGCGTTGCCAGCGGGAATGGGTCAGTAAGCTGATTCCGCAATCGCCAGCGGCGTTTTCGGCCAGCAGGGCCCATTCCGGCTGATAACGCGGGTGGGCTTGCTGGCGGACAAATAGTTCCGGATCGATCACGTGGCCGACACGCGGCAGGATAGCGCTGGTGATAGGGTTTATCGTGACATTGGTCATAGTGGTCAGTCAGTGCCGATGTTTGGTAACGGCGACGAAGGTATTGCCAATAAACGATATTTTGACCGGATTTGTCATCTCCTGCTCATCTACGCATCTTCCCGGCAGGCGCGCAGCTTCCTACAATGCGGCTCAGAAGAAGCGCACAAGCGCGAGCCGCAGCGCTGCGAACACGCCAGAACGCAAAGCGGATTGTCTCGCAGCAAGTACACAGTGAGGAAGACATGATTGCGCCTACCACGACTACTTCGAACTATCCGACCCAGGTGCATACGTCAGTCGTAAGCGATGAAGCAGCAACCGGCATCGCAGCGCTGACAGTTGACGAACTTGCTCACCGGTGCGCAATTGAGAGTGAACGGTTCTACCGAGGACAAGCGCACGATTCGCGTTACAGCTATGAACTCTTTCGTCGCGCGCTGGTTGAGCGAGACGAAGTGGCATGGCATTACCTGTTCCAGCATTATAGCCCTTTGGTAGACAGTTGGATCCGGCGCAGTGGAGCATTTGTCAGCAGCGGCGAGAGTAGCGAATATTTTGTGGTCGGGGCATTTGCCAGATTCTGGCGCGCTGTCACGCCCGAACGCTTTGCCTCGTTTCCCAGCCTCGCCTCACTCTTGCAGTATTTGCAGCTCTGCGCGTCGAGTGTGGTGATTGACACGGTGCGGGCGCAATCGTGGGCAGAGATGATGCCAGAAGAGCGGATCAATCCGCAGCGCACTCCCCCGGCTGCCCCTGATGAAGAGGCGATGCAGCGTATCGATCGCCAGGAGTTCTGGAACTTTATCGATAGTCAGCTCCACAGTGAGAGCGAACGGGTAGTGGTATACGGTTCGTTCGTGTTGGGCATGACGCCACGCGCTATTTTCGAGCGTTACCCTGCGCTGTTTGCAACCATCTATGACGTGTACAACGTTAAGCGTAATGTTCTCAGCCGCCTGAGTCGCAATGGCTACCTGCGCGCGCTAGCCGGGCAGGCGTAGAACCGATTGCCAAATCGCGCAGACAGGGACGTGAAAAACGTCCCTGTCTGCGTTTGTTTAGCAGGATAGAGATCGCAAGAGTAAACGGAGATGCGCCGCTATGGATGAAGAACCGCTTGACGACGGCGCCACTCATCTCACCAGTCTGGAACTAATTGCAGCAGCCGATGGCGACGTTGATGAAGCGGCGCTGCATCATCTGCGTCAATGCCCCCGTTGTCTCCAGCGCGTCGCCGCGTTGCGGAGCCTGCAACAGGCGCTGCGTCATCGCCTCTACCGAGCGCTGTGCCCTTCTACCGATCAGCTCGTTGATTACTGTCAGGGATTGCTCTCTCCGGCGCAGCAGGTGCTGATTGCTCGCCATATCGCTGCCTGCCCCCATTGCAGCGCCGAGATCGATCTCCTCATGCAACGCGATCCATTAATCGACCGGCTGTTGCTTAGCGATCTGCTCAATGTGCGCTTATCGCGCTACGCGCGGTGATGGTGACTCCTCACCTGTCAGCGCAGGCCGACAGGTCTCCTCAGGTTCGCAATTCCCTGGATTGCGCGGTACAATACAACTACGTGCAACTACCGCTGCCATCATATCGTCGCATAGAAGTGAAGTCAGCTCGCCAGGAAGCGGGAATTTCGAGACGAGGAGTTGACTATGGCAGGAGAAGTGACTCTGCGCGCCGCGCTGGCGCGTCCCTTTTTGGCGGTAACGAATACGCCGCAGGTGGCCTACATTTTGCTGGAAGCGCAGCCGGCGTCGCAGATGACCCAGGTCCGGATGCCGGTCAATGTTTGCTTCGTGCTCGATCGCAGCGGTTCGATGAAGGGTGAGAAGATTGAGCGGCTGCGCCAGGCAGTGACAAAAGCGATTGAACAGCTCGATCAGCAAGATTCGATTGCGATTGTCATTTTCGATCATCGCGCCGAGGTGCTGGCGCCAGCGCAGCCGGTGCGCAATCGCCCGGCAATTCTGGATCTGGTGCATCGTATTCGTGATGCCGGCGGCACTCGCATTGCGCCGGCAGTCGAAAAGGGATTGCTTGAGTTGCAGAAGATGCCTCCCGGCGTTCGACGGCTGATCTTGCTCACCGACGGTCAGACCGAGCACGAAAAAGAGTGTTTGCTGCGCGCCGAAGATGCTGGTCGTCTCGGTGTGCCGATTACCGCTCTGGGTATCGGCAAAGACTGGAACGAAGATTTGCTGATCGAGATGGCGAATCGCTCGAAGGGAGTAGCCGATTATATTGCCCAGGCTGGCGAAATTGTCAATTACTTCCAGCATACAGTGCAGCGCGCTCAACAGACGGTGATTCAAAACAGTGTTTTGACACTTCGTCTGGTGCAAGGGGTGACACCGCGCGCTGTCTGGCAGGTAACGCCGTTGATCGACAATCTCGGTTACCAGCCGATCAGCGATCGCGCCGTAAGTGTCAATCTTGGCGAACTGGAGAGTGCCCAGCCGCGGGTGCTGTTGATCGAACTGCTCGTCGATCCGCGACCCCTGGGGACTTATCGGGTTGGACAGGCAGAGTTGAGCTACGATGCGCCGGCGTTACGACTGACAGGCGAAAAGGCAAAGCTCGATATTATGCTGACCTTCACTGCCGATCCAACGCAGATCCAGCAGGTGAATCCAAACGTCATGAATATTGTCGAGAAGGTGAGCGCGTTTAAGTTGCAGACCCGTGCATTGCAAGACCTCGCAGCCGGTGATGTGCAGGGCGCGACGCAAAAACTCAAGAGCGCAGTGACTCGCCTGCTAAACCAGGGTGAAGTCGATCTGGCCGCGACGATGCAACAGGAGATTGCCAATCTTGAACAGCAAGGTCAGATGTCGAGCGAAGGCCAGAAGACGATCAAGTTCCAGGGGCGCAAAACGGTGCGGTTGACCGATATCGAGTTGCCAAAGGAATAGTGTCACGAGGGTGTGGTTGTCAGGCGCAGCCGGTTGCGCGCAGGCTCGTCCTATCAGAGGATGGCATTCTCGGCAGCGCGCGGGTATGGCTCGGTGAACGCAGCCGCTTGCGTGGATGGATGTGATCTGGTAATGTCTGAGTCTCAAGTCAACAAGAGTGGGTTTGCAGTAGAGCAGGTCATGCGCTATGTATATTCTGATTACGAACGATGACGGGTTCCAGAGTCCTGGTCTGGCTGCATTGCGCGCCGCGCTGAGTGAGATTGGCGAAGTCGCGGTTGTTGCCCCTGACCGCAATTGGAGCGCTGCCGGCCATTATCGCAAGCTGTTTGACCCACTGCGCGCCTGGGAAGGGACATTGAGCGATGGTTCGCCAGCGTTGATCTGCGACGGCACACCTGCCGATTGCGTTGCCCTTGCTGTGATGGGATTGCTCGACCGCAAACCCGATCTGGTGGTATCAGGGATCAATCTGGGCGCGAATCTCGGCACCGATCTGCTCTACTCAGGCACCGTCGCCGCGGCAATGGAAGGGCTGGTCTTTGGTATTCCGGGGTTGGCAGTATCGCAGGTGCGGCCTAAAGATGGGCATTGGGATTTTCGCGCGGCGCAAGTGGCCGTGCAGCGGTTGGTATCTGTTATCCGCGAACGCGGGCTGCCTTCTGAGGTGCTGCTCAATCTAAACATTCCGGTCATCGCTCCAGATGAGTTGCGTGGGATCAAAGTGGGACGGCTCGGGCGACGCATCTATCGCGATGAACTGGTTGTGCGCTACGATCCACGTGGACGACCGTATTACTGGATCGATGGCGCTGAGCCGGAAGATCATTACGAAGAGGGGACTGACATCGCTGCGATTGGTGAAGGGTACGCCAGCCTGACACCGGTGCAGATGGATTTGACCAGCCATCGCTGGCTGGAAGAACTGCGTCAGTGGCAGTTGTAAGAATGTCGAAGGAAGACTTCGGTTGCGGCGGCGATTTGCTGTGATATTGAGCAGCAATCAGGTAATTGCTTTGAATTCAGTCAGACTCTCAGACTGTTTGCGCTCGTTCAATCTGTTTTGCGCGCTGCGACCACTCTGCCGGGCAACTGGTCTACGCTCGATCAAGCCGGTTCGCGTGTGTCTGTCTTCCCTATCGACCAACCGATAACCCCGTTGGGCGCATAACCGATCAACGCATGCAATGCTGGATCGGTCAGGTTGATCAGCGTTGGTGCCGTGCTGCACAACATCGGCAATCCCAATGCCTTCAGCCATTCATCATCGTCGAAGGCAGATGGCGGACGCTGACCGGCTCGGTCGGTAATCACGGCCAGATCGCAGCGATCGAATGGCAATCCTTCCCGTAGCAGATGTTCAGTTTCCAGACCGACTACCAGCGCGGTACAGGTTGGATCACTCAGCGCCTGAAGTACGCTATCCCGATTGGCATGATCGATAGCGCGCGCCTCATAGCGGGCTGCCTGTTCGGCAACAGCCTGACTGCGGTAACGCTCACCGGTGACGGTCACGATGGGAATGCGCCCTAGTTGTGACCATGGTGGTTGTATGTCGGGCGTAGCGCGTAGATCGTCAATTGTCGTAATCCAGCTTCGATCACCCTGCCCGAGCAGCACGCGACGATCGGGCAAGATGGTCGTCGGAATGTCGCGCTGGCGGGCATTCGCCATCAGTTGCAACGCCGCGACCGGCAATGCCTGCGCCTGTCGGCGGTCGCGTAACGTCAACAGCGGCTCGTCGGGATCCCATTCGGTATTGCCGGTCAGTTCCGCATTCAAGCCCTCAACCACATACCGGCAGAGTTCAGCGCCGATAGCTGGTTCTCTGGTGGCGAAGAAGGCGCTGATTAGCATCCCATCGGCGTGTGGTTGTGCGGTGACGTGCAAGTGAGCGATCACCATCCCGATAGCGAGCGCGCCGCCTTTCAATGCGCTGCGCAGGCGTTGCGAGTAGTCGGCAGGCGCGCTAACGCGCAATGCCACGCCGGTCTGAGGGTGATAGATGTTTGGCCCGTGAAGCGCAGCGAGCTGCACAATGGTTAAGGGTTGTTCCATACGTTTCAGGTCATGATAAGATTGAGGCTATCGCTATCAATACAGATTGAGATGGCGCGTAATGATATGGCAATGATACCACTTCTCTCTGAACCGTACTTGCCGCGTGTGCGCCAGGCATTGTTAGATGCTACTCCAGCCGGCGCCAGAGTGGCGATTGATGTTGGTTGTGGTCATGGCGTCAATACGGTGTGGTTGCGCGAGCGGTGCGCTGCCGATGCGCTATTGATCGGCGTCGATTGCGATGTCAGCGCCTTGCGAGCTGCGTCAACAGTGCGCGGAATTGCCGGAGATGCCAGCGCATTGCCGCTGCGCGATCATTGTGCCGATCTGATCTGGTGTGTGGCTGCTTTCGCTCTTTTTGCCGATCAGCAGCGCGCGTTGGCCGAGATGCGGCGGGTGCTGCGTCCGGCAGGCACGCTGGTCATCGCGACTGCTGGTACGTACTGGGTACGCCTGCGCCGGCATCCGCCAGAAGTGCTGAACGGGTTGCCGCCGTCGGTGCCGGCGCCGCCTGCCGATGGCCTGGGCGATGAATGGATGATGCGCTTGACTGGAGCCGGTTTTCACGCGCCGCAAGTGCGCGCCTATCTGCTCGATGGCGATGAGCCGGCGCAGGCAGCGTTGATTGACGGCGCCGCTTTGGCTGACTATACCGGATTACTGCCGTTTTCCTCTCCCATGACCGATCCCGAACCCCGGCTGCTCTGGCTGGTAGTCAGCGCAAGCGCATAGCGACGATCCACGCAGAACCGTCGGGATACGCTCTTCAGCGGATCTCGTACAACACACGCAACACTTCAGCCACACTCCAGGCCTGAGCAAAGCAACCTCGCGGCAAGTGAGGCGGATCACCGTCAAAGATTTCGCTCATTGTCCCGATACAACCATCGTAGAGATGATCGAGTAACGGTATCAGCAGTCGGCGGGTCGCGAGCCGGTCGCCGGTCAAACGGTAGACGGCGCTGGCGTAGGGGCCAAGCAACCAGGCCCAAACCGTGCCCTGATGGTAGGCGGCGTCGCGCTGTAACAGCGAACCAAGGTAGCGCGGCTGGTAGTCGGGGTGGTGGGGCGCCAGACTGCGCAGCCCAACCCCAGTGAGCAACGCTTGCGCGCAGGCCCGGATAACCGCTTTTTGGCGGCCATGATCGAGCGGGCTGTGGGGCAGACTGACGGCAATGATTTGATTGGGACGAAGCGTCGTATCAACGCCGTCAGGCGTGTCAATCACATCACAGAGATATTGCCCGGCGGCATACCAAAAGCGGTTGAAACCGGCCCGTGCCGCGGCAGCCATCGTCTGATACCGTTCAGGCGAACGTCCGAGCCGTTGGGCAAAGGCAACCATACTCTGCAAAGCGTTGTACCAGAGCGCGTTAATTTCAACCGGCTTTCCGGCGCGTGGAGTAACGACCCAACCTTCCACGCGCACATCCATCCAGGTCAATTGAGTGGCTGGTGTGCCTGCTCGCAAGAGGCCATCGCCGCGATCCAGTCCGATCCCGTAGCGAGTGCCGCGCACATGCCAGTCAATGATCTCGTCCAGAGTGGGAAACAGCTCGGCAAGCAGATCATCATCGGTAACAGCGGCATGATGAGCGCGCACTGCTTCAAACAACCAGAGTGTAGCATCCGCAGTGTTATATTCGGGCGCTTCGCCCTCATCAGGAAAACGGTTTGGGAGCATGCCGCGATCGACAAAACGGGCAAAGGTACGCAAAACATCTGCTGCTACTTCAGGTCGGTGGGTAGGGATGGTAAGTCCGGGCAGGCTAATCATGGCATCACGGCCCCAATCGGTAAACCAGGGATAGCCAGCGATGATCGTGCGGCCCCGTCCACCGCCTGCCAGTGGTCGATCAACAATGAACTGATCGGCGGCCAGCACCAGTTGTCGGATCTGCGGATCATCTGTCCAGTCAATTCGACGCAACAGAGCCGATTCGTAATCGGCTCGTAGTTGCCAGGCAGTTTCGCTATCGAGCGTCGTCGATGGTTCGATGGTGGCAACGACAAACAACGACTCACCTGGAGCCAGGGTCGTGATCAGCCGCCCGATCCGGCGTGGGTTATCGAGCGCGGGCTGGCCGCGCTCGGCTTCCACCGCCAGGAAGAGATCCGTCTGCCAGCCACCAGACTGGGAGAAAGTGCCCCGGTCGCTCAGTAAACGCAAACTGCGCCCACTACTGATTGGCCAGATGCGTAGACCATTAGCGATTGGCTCGATCTGTAAGGGTGTTTCCCCGACACGGGCCACGCGATGATGGTCACGGGCTGAGACCAGAGCATCGAGGCGTAGAGTCAAGGGAGCAGAGGCGTGCTGCACTGTGTAGCGAATGCAGGTTGTGTTTGCGCCTGGTATCATCCAGACCTGCTGTTCGAGCAGGGCATCAGCCAGCGCATATTCCCATACCGGCGTCGTGCCGTTGAGCCTCCAGCGCTCTAACCACGGACATGCGCGGGCCGGCTCACCGGCGCGGCGGTGAGTGGTGAGATCGAAGTGTTGACCGAGATAAGTTACGTATGCATCGAGCGCCGTGAGGGTCAAAAAACGACCGAGTGGTGGTTCCAATGCTGCAATCAGCAAGCCATGATAGCTGCGGGTTAGGGTACCGGCGATAGTTCCAGCCGCATAACCGCCGATACCGTTGGTGACCAGCCACTCGCGGGTGGTGGCAAAGGTGGGGTCAGCACACAAGGCGCGTCCGAAAGAAAACACAAGCTCTTCTCCTTCCTGCGACCGTTTCATTGCCATGGTACACTATGAACGGTTACAGTAAATGACACTGCGCAAACAACAGACACAGTTGGGTGGTGGGTTTTCAGATAGTTTCGACACTCCTTGCCCACCACACCAATCAGAACGTGTCGGAAAGGGAAACCGCTGTCTATGAAATTAGCCGTGCTCGCCGACATTCATGCCAATCTGTCCGCTTTTCAAGCGGTAATCGCTGACATCGAACAGTGGCAACCGGACGTAGTCATCATCGCCGGCGACATCATCAACCGTGGCCCGCAACCAAGGGCCTGCCTTGAGCTGGCGCTACGGATGCGGTCGCAACAAGGCTGGCATGTCATCCGTGGCAACCATGAGGGTTACATCCTCAACTATGACCGTGATGTGCAGGCAGGTCATCCACCGAAAGGTGGTCGGCGGGCGTTGCTAGGGCCGATTATCTGGACGCATCAGGAAGTGTTTGATCTATTGTCGGCGATCAGAACGTTACCGACCCAGGTGACACTGGCAACGTCTGGTGGCGCGGTGCAGGTCTATCACGCCTCAATCCATCACGATCGTGACGGCCTCTTGCCGAACCATACCCGCTCCGAATTACGCGCTAAAATCGATCCACGGGCAGCAGTCTTTTGTACGGCGCACACCCATATGCCGTTCGCGCGCCAGGTCGAAGAGACACTGGTTGTCAATGTGGGGTCGGTTGGATTGCCGTTCGATGGCGATTGGCGCGCCGCCTATGCCCGTATCACACTCGATCAACAGGGATGGCACGCGCAGATCGTGAGGGTACCATACGACCGTGAAGCCACCTTGCAGGCTGCGCGCGAAGTCATGTTGCCGTCAAGTGGCCCGATAGCGCATATTATGCTGCGTGAACTTGAAACGGCGCGTTCGTTGTTGTTTGACTTTGTGCCGGTGTACAACGAACCTGTCATTGCGGGAGTCATAAGTTTAGAGGAAGCTGTGAGACGATTTTTATCCGGCGCTGAACTTGCGGCGTAGAGTGGAGATGGCTATGCCAGAGTCAGCATACCAAAGCGAGCGCCTATGACCGGGTATCAACCAACGCTCCAGGTCGTTCGTTACGACCGTCAACCGGAATCGCGCGCTGCGATGATTGCTGCTGATATGACCGGATGGTTAGAGCGCGAAGGCTACACCATCTTTTCGACACTGGTTGTCAATGCTGCCGGCCAGTCGATGACGATCGAGGTGTATCGGTGCGAAGGCGACGATCCGTATGCTCTCTATCATCCCGCCTTTCCACCCGGCGGATTGAGGGCAACGTTGTATCTGTTGCCCGATGCCTGTGCAATGGATGAACTGTTGCAACGCGCTCAGCAGATGGTTGCCATGCTGATGACGATGGCTGTTCGGCGACCATCATCGTAGGGCAGATGGGTTATTCTCGCGCGCGCAATGGCGCTGTCGCTTCCAGCGCTTTGACCAGATCACAGAGGATTTCATTGAAGGGGGTTGGCACGCCGACTCGTTGTCCTTCGCGCACAATGGCGCCGTTAATAGTGTCAATTTCGGTTGGCGCCCCGCGTAAAATGTCTTGCAGCATCGATGAGTAGTTGGCTGCCGTCGTCTGCGCGACTGCCAGGGTCTCGGCCACCGGATCAGCGAGTGCCAGGGTAATCCCGGCGGCGCGGGCCACAGCAACGGCTTCCTCTACCGCCCGCTGGACAAGTTTCGACGCTGCCGGAATGTTCGCCAGCGCGCCATTGGGAACGCGAAGAAGAGCGGTCAAAGCATTGATCCCCACGTTCACGATCAACTTGCCCCATACCAGGCTATTCAGATCGGTTGAGACGCTGGCCGGCAGCCCGGCGATGCGAAAGTGATCGGCAAGTGTATAGGCGATATGTAGTGACGGCGCTGCGCCAAAGGTGGTCGGACCCAGCCCCGCCATTCGCGCATGACCAGGGCCGATCAGCGTAGCGCCCAAGGTGGTGACAGCTTGCCCGACCCGGTGCGCTCCAAGCCGCAATCGCAGCACTTCATCGTTGCCCAGGCCATTTTGCAAGGTGTATGCAACGCCATCTGCCGGTAACAGGTGGGCCGCAACCTCAGCAGCCCATGCGGTTTGGGCAGCTTTCACCGCGATGAGGGCGACCTCAATCGAGTCAATACTGGTCGGATCGGAAACAGCCGGTATATTTCGGGTAAATATCTCGTTGTCACGGGTACAGCGCAATCCACGCGCATTGATAGCGGCAACATGCTCTGCCCATTGATCGATGAGCACAACCTCGGCGGCATTAGCGAGATGAAACCCGATCACACTGCCGAGTGCGCCAGCGCCGATAATCGCAATCTTCATCATAGTGACCTCTGTTATACTACTGTCACAACCATGGTAACACGGCCTGTCAGAAAGGTGCGGTATGAAGCATGGCTTGAGATGGATCGTCGCGAGTTTTGTGCTATGGTTGACGGCTTGCGGTGGTGTAGCGGCGCCGCCAACCCCAACGCCAACCCCCGATCCGCGCGCGCTGGCAGCGGCTATTGGCCAGGCGACACAAAACAGTCAGAGTGCCCATTTTCGCATTGCAATCAGCGGTAAGCCGGTGGCGCTTGATGCCAGTGGCGTGACAATCCTCAACAGCATTGAAGGGGATTTGCGTCGGCCTGATGCAGTGCTCTCCATCCTCTCGATTACTCTGGGCAACGCGATTGGCGAGATCCGGACAGTATCGCTCGCCGGCAAGCAGTACGCAACCAACCCGATTACGCGCCAGTGGATGTGTCTGCAACCAGGTTCGACGTTTGATCCCGCTATCCTCTTTGCGCCCGATACCGGCATTGAGTCGCTGCTTGCTACCAGCTTCACCGATGTGACACTGGTGGGGATTGAAGAGATTAACGGTCAACCTCACTACCATTTGCGCGGCACGCTGCCAGAAGAAAAGTTGCGCGCTATCAGTCTCAATCTGCTCGGTGCCGGCCCGGTCACGACCGATCTGTGGGCCGATCAGTCCACGATGCGTGCCAGCCGGGTGGTGTTGATCGATACGGCGACTGATGCTACTAATCCCAGCACGTGGACAATAGAGTTTAGCGAATACGACAAAACGGTTGATGTTCGTGAACCGGTGCAATGCCCATGACACATCCTGCTTTAACGAAACCGGTAGCGCGCGCGGTTGATCCACGGATCACGCTGGGATTAATCTGCCTGGCGATCTTTATCGGGGCAGTTGATCTGACCGTGATCAGCGCAGCGTTGCCCAAGGTGATGATCGATTTGCGCCTCTCGCTCGATACCGAACTCAACCGTGCTTCGTGGGCCGTAAGCGGTTATCTGCTGGCTTACACGGTGAGTATGACCTTTATGGGGCGTCTGTCGGATCTGCTGGGCCGGCGGAGAGTCTACCTGATCTGTTTGATCGTCTTTTTGATCGGTTCAGTCTGGGTAGCCGCTGCGCCGAACCTTACCATGCTGATTGTCGGTCGTGTGATCCAGGCGTTTGGCGCAGGGGCAATGGTGCCGGTCTCAATGGCCCTGGTTGGCGATCTCTTTCCGCCGGGGCAGCGGGCGGCTGCATTAGGAGTCATCGGCGCGGTCGATACCGCCGGTTGGATGGTTGGCCATCTCTATGGCGGCGTGCTGATGCGCATCTTTGACGACTGGCGACTCCTCTTCTGGCTCAACCTGCCGATTGGGTTGATAGCATTAGCATTGACATGGTATGCATTGCGCCAGCTCCCTACGCCACCGCGCGGCGGACATTTCGACTGGCCGGGGACGGTGTTACTCAGCGCCAGCCTGGTGGCGCTGAATGTCGGGTTGGCTGCCGGCAGTGAGTTAGGTGCAACCGACTTCTATGGGGAACGAATCGGCCCACCACCCTACGCCGGGCCGCTCGTTGTGATGGCGCTGATCTTGCTGGCTCTATTTATTTGGGTTGAGCGCCGCAGTCCCGAACCACTCATTGGCCTGGAATTGTTCACCCGTCGCGATACCGCGATGGCGTGTGTCATCAATGTGATGGTCGGCTTTGGATTGGCCATCGCGATCACGAATGTGCCACTCTACATTAATACGTACCTCTTGCTTTACAATCCAACCGATAGCGATATTTTGCGCGTCGCCGCGTGGGATGCCGGCTGGATGCTCTCGGCATTGACGCTGACGATGGCCATGGCTGCGCTGCCGGGTGGTTTGCTTACTGCCCGCTACGGCGCCCGCCTGCCGACCTTATTCGGCCTGGGCCTGGCGCTGGCTGGCTATGGGCTAATGGCGTTTTGGGGTCCCGAAGCGACATATGTGCGGATGGGTCTGGAACTGGCGTTAACCGGTATCGGTCTGGGGCTGGTCATTGCGCCGGTAGCCGACACTGTGATCGCTGCTGCTGGTGAAGATCGGCGCGGCGCAGCCTCGGCATTGGTCATCGCCTTGCGGCTGGTCGGGATGACGGTCGGCGTTGCGGTCTTGACATTATGGGGTGTGCATCGGCAAGATGAGTTACGTCGCGCCGGAGCCAACAACCCGCTGGCCTTAACCGATCCGGCCCGCTTTCTCATGGAAATTGCCGCGCAGGTAATCGGCGAGACGTTTTTGTTTGGCGCGGTTGCCTGTCTGATCGGGCTGCTGGCCGCGTGGCTGATGCAGCGCGCGCGGGCTAGATTTGAAGCGGAACGGTAAGGCCGGCGCAGGAATGGAGCGAGACCGAACTACAGAATGGAATTATCACAATGTATGACGAAGACATTCAGCGTCTAATCGCGCAATACTTACCATCGGAAGTGCAGGCCGGCCCAGCCGAGATTCGCCGTTACAGCGATGAGCTGGTGATCATCCTGTCGATTGCTGATTCGATTGAAGCGATTCCCCGGTTGCGCGAACAGACCCGACGCGAACGCATGCGAATTGCGCGCGAGATCGAACGTCTGAGCGGTTTGCCGGTGGCCTGGGGAATGCGGGTTGCCAATCATGAAGTGCTCTTTACTACCCGCACCGTCCCGGTAATGACGCGCCTCGGTCGGGCCGAACGCGAAGTGCTCGATCTGCTGGTGGCGGTTGGTATTGCCGATACGCGCAGTAGCGCGCTGGCCTACATTGCTCGCGCCTTTGCGTATGAGCACCGTGAATGGCTGGCCGAAGTCCGGTTAGCTGTTGGTGAAATGGCTCGTGTGCGAGCGCGTCTTCAGCTCACACCGCGACCAGGGCCGCCGGTTGTGCCGCCTGAACCAACCAGTGGCGCTTGACAAAATGGCCTGGATGCTGCTAACCTTAAGGGCGTCGGGGCGTGGCTCAGCCTGGTAGAGCACCGCGTTTGGGACGCGGGGGTCGTGGGTTCAAATCCCTCCGCCCCGACCACATACACCTCGTGGCGATGACCGCCGGCTGTTTCCGGCGGTCTTCATGTGTGGAGTAGGATATGGCGACGGTTCTGATCGTCGAAGACGAAACCACCCTGGCCGAGACGTTGCGTTACAATCTCGAACGGGAAGGCTATGAGGTGATTATTGCCGGCGATGGCGTGCAAGGCCTCGATCGCGCTCGCCGGGATCAACCCGATCTGGTTGTCCTCGATATTATGCTCCCGCGTCTCGATGGTTTCTCGGTCTGCCGCATCCTGCGCCAGGAGAGTGATGTGCCGATTATGATGCTCACGGCCCGGCAGGATGAAGTCGATCGCATTGCCGGTCTTGAACTTGGCGCCGATGACTATATCAGCAAACCGTTTAGTCTTGGTGAGTTTCTCGCTCGTGTGCGGGCTATCTTGCGCCGTAGTGAACGCCAGCCCCATACGATAGTGCGGGAAGTGCTAGAAGCAGGCTCAATTCGAGTCGACACCAGCAGCCGGCGAGCCTGGCGCAATGGCCACGAGCTGAATTTGCCGCAAAAAGAGTTCGATCTGCTGACCTGCTTGATGCGCAATCGTGGCATTGCCCTGACCCGCGATCTGCTACTCGAACGAGTATGGGGGCAAGATTTTATCGGCGATAGCCGCACCGTTGATGTCCATATTCGCTGGCTGCGTGAGAAGATCGAGCCAGACCCCGGTAAACCAACTTACATTCAGACTGTGCGTGGCGTTGGCTATCGCTTTGAACCGCCAGCCGATAACCTCTAAATTGCTGCATGAGCCTGCTCGAATTGACGCTAACGGTGGCAACAATTGTGCTGGCGATGAGCCTGATTTTCGTCACGCGCCGCTGGCGTCAGTTTATCCAGCAGCAGGCAACCGGAGCAACTCCATCGGAATCTTTGTCGCCGATGGTTAAACAGGACTCCCCTATGTATCACGCAGATTATCTGGCAGCAGTTCCCCAAGATCACGATACTGTCGCTGACCTCTTGCATCCACAGGCGCAGCCGCTCTTTCTGGCGCTGGCCCAGGCCGTTGATATTGGCGTCATAGTGGTCGATACCGAACGTCAGATCATTTTTCACAACGAAACAGCAACTCAGCTTCTCGCTGCTACACCCAACGTCGTGGGCAGTGGTCTGATCACGCTGTTACGCGACCACCACGCCGATCTGCTGGCGCGCGATGTGATTGCTGATGGCGAACGACGTGAATTGACCATTCGTCCCCTGGCAACTGGTCGCACCTTGCAGCTTCATTACGTGCCATTGCGGGTCGAAGACGTTCAACCAACCGGCGCGCTGATCACCATTCGAGACTTGACCCAGATTAGCTTGCTTGAGCGGGCGCGACGCGATCTGGTGGCGAATGTATCGCACGAGTTGCGCACGCCGCTGGCATCGCTTAAGCTGCTGGTCGAAACGTTGCAATCGACGCCGCCGCCTGAAATTGCCGGGCGAATGCTGGAACAGATGGCGCAAGAGATTGATGCTGTGACCCAGTTGGTCGATGAATTGCACGAACTCTCGCGCCTGGAGTCGGGTCGCGTGTCGCTCAAACTGGCTCCACAAGCGATTGCGCCGGTGATCGAGCGAGCAGTCGAACGGATCCGTCCACAAGCGGATCGTAAGCAGCAGACTATTTGCGTTGCGCCAGCGACCGAGTTGCCGCCGGCATTGATGGATGGCGATCGGATCGGGCAGGTATTGCTCAATCTGTTGCACAACGCCGTGAAATTCACGCCTGAAGGCGGTACGATTACGGTAACAGCGGAAACACTGAGCATTGCGGTAGACGATCCGCCTTCGCGCGAAGATCGTCCACCTCATCCTGCCGGTACGTGGATCGTGATTAGCGTTAGCGATACCGGTATCGGCATCCCCGGTCGTGAATTGCGTCGCATCTTTGAGCGATTTTACAAAGTTGATCGCGCCCGCACCCGCCACGCTGGCGGCACCGGTTTGGGATTGGCGATTGCCAAGCACCTGGTTGAGGGCCATGGCGGTCGGATTTGGGCCAGCAGTCAGGAAGGGCACGGCTCAACCTTCTGGTTTACATTGCCGGCAGCTTGAGCGCAGTTATCCGCCGCGCGCGAAAAACCAGACCGTCAACCCAATACTGATCGCGACCACTAACCCGCGCACCCGACGGGCATCAACTCGTCGGGCAATGGCGGCGCCGCCGTAACCGCCGACAATTGCGCCCAGAGTCATAACGAGGGCCGGCATCCATGCGATCAGGCCGGTGGCGATAAAAGTTGCGACGGCGATCCCGTTAACCAGAGCTGCTTGCAACGTCTTTAGCGCGTTCATGCGATGAATGTTCTCGTGACCGAGCAAGGCCAGCGCCGCCAGCGTGAGAATGCCCAATCCGGCCCCAAAGAAGCCGCCGTAGATGGCAATGGCAATGTACAGCGCAATGATTGGCCAGCGCTGGCTATCGCCCGCATTGCCGGTCATGCGGCGAGCAAGGCGCGTGATCTGCGGGCTAAAGATGAAAACCAGGGTGGCAAAGAGTAGCAAATAGGGGATCATCGCGGTAAACTGCCGCTCATCGGTAAAGAGCAGCAGAATTGCACCCAGCAGCCCGCCAATCAGACTCAAACCGCTAAAGAGCCATACGTCACGTTGTTGGCCACTCAATTCACGTCGGTATGCGCCGACACTAGCCAGCGTGCCCGGCCAGAGCGCCAGTGCATTGGTGGCGTTGGCAACGATAGGAGGCACGCCGGCAACGAGCAGCGCTGGAAATGAAAAGAAGCTACCGCCACCGGCAATCGCGTTCAATGCGCCGGCCAGCAGTGCGGCGGTGAAGATAAGCGCGAGATCGAAGAGATTCATGATCAGAGCCTCTCATTCATCAGATCATCAGATGTTTCAACGGTAAAACCAGATCAGTATTTGTAATTCTCCGGTTCAAACCAGAGATGGTTTATACCCTCTTACTACCCTCTGAGCGTGATGTCCGCTCAATGTGCCGGGGACTACAGCGATGCGCACATGCGCATTGCAGGATGATCCCGGTCAGGCCGATCAGTCCTGTTTCGGCCCAATATTGCGGCTGATCGTCGCTTCGTGGCGCGCTAGAATCTGGCGCGTGACCGCGACAGCTTGCGCTGCATTGCCGGCTTCGATCGCGGCAACCAGATCGGCGTGCGAACGATCATCAACTGATGGTGTGGCTGCATCCCACAATACCCCAAGCGCATCGCGGAGCGTGACAGCGAAGACGCGGTACAGATCGCTGAGCATTGCATTGTGGGTAGCGCGCGCAATTGCGCAGTGCAACTCGATGTCCGCATCCAGGGCAGCGCCGGCGTCGCCGTTAGCCAGAGCCGTCGAGCGCGCCGCTAACCAGTGACGGATTTCGACCAGATCTTCGTCACGCCGTCGTTCTGCGGCCAGCGCGACCACTTCCAGCTCAAGCGCGCGTCGCACTTCATGGACATCGTTGACGCGAGCCTGTCGCAATCGTGCTGCCAGTGGTTCGGCTGCCGCAATCGCTCGCACATATGTGCCATCACCTTGCCGCACCTCGAGCAGACCTTCATGCGCCAACGCGCGAATCGCTTCGCGCACGGTCGAACGTCCGACGCCAAACTGGGCCATTAGTTGTGGTTCCGGTGGCAATCGACTGCCGACCGGATAGGTCTGGTTGGTGATTTCTTGACGCAAATATTCGATCACTTGCTCGGTCAGGCGCCGTCGTGATAACGACATGATCGCTCCTTGACAAAAGATCATATCATCTGATGTTTTAGTTTACGCTATGCGGTACTGATTTGTCAACTAACGCTTACTTGCCCGTTAGCCACACCATGGCTACAATACAAAACGTAGCGCAACGCTGCGGCTGTTCGTCCGCTGTGGAGAGCCTCATGTCGGAATTACGGCAGAATATTGCCACTCGTGAATGGGTTATTATTGCCAGTGAGCGGGCGCGCCGTCCGAATTCGTTTACTGAGAAGCGCCAGACCCCCCACACCGCCGAACGTCCGCCACACGATCCACAGTGCCCATTTTGTGTCGGTAATGAAGAACTCGACCTCGAAATCGATCGTCATCCGGCCAGCGGCCCGTGGCAAATTCGGATTGTGCGCAATAAGTATCCGGCTCTACACGAGCACGGCCCGGTCGTGCGTCACTTTGATGGGGTGCAGCGCGCACTGAGTGGCTATGGTTATCACGAAGTGCTGATCGAGCATCCTCGACATAATACAACCCTGGGGCTGATGACAGTGGATGAAGTGCGGGCAGTGCTGGCGACGTATCTCCGCCGTGGTCAGGCGATTAGTACCGATCCACGGATTGAGCAGGTGGTGATTTTCAAGAACCACGGCGAGCGCGCTGGCGCTTCATTGCAACATCCGCACAGTCAGATTATGGCCGTGCCGGTCGTGCCGAGCGATATTCGCCATCGGATCGAGGAGGCGCGCCGATTTTTTGATGATACCGGTCAGTGTGTGTTTTGCGCGATGATCAACGATGAAGTGGCGCGGGATGAGCGCATCGTCTACGCAAACGATGAGTTTGTGGCATTTGTGCTTTACGCCGCATCATCGCCGTTTCATCTCTGGATTTTGCCGCGCAGGCACCGCGCTTGCTTCTTCCGTATCGAGGAAGCAGAACTCGATAGCCTCGCATCTTTGATCCGCGAAGTGTTTTACCGTCTCTATCATCGCCTCAACGATCCCGATTTTAATCTGGTGCTCCGCTCGGCGCCGACGAAAGAGCCAGAGAATGGCTATTTTCACTGGTATCTGGCGGTAGTGCCTCGCCTTTCATATATGGCAGGCTTTGAGATGGGGAGCGGTATCTTTATCAACCCCAGCATTCCCGAAGCCTGCGCGGCATTTTTGCGCGAATGAGGCGCTATCACGCAGGCCTGGGGAGATTGCCGGCCCAATTGCTTGCCCTGGAAAGAGCAATCTGCTGATAAGACAAAAGCTATGACTCTCTGTATGAGCATCACAAATCGTGTATTACAGGTCAGTACTTGCCTGATCAGTCATCAATAACAACGACTATCCAAAAATCGAGTATACTATCGTTTAATGCAGCAGAACATAGCTGTGTATTGATCAAATCAATGTAACATTCAGGAGCATCCTTCTTATGACCGGCGCATTCCCGTTAAGCGATGAAACTGTCAAGGCTCTTGCACCGTGTAATTTGCCCTTTTTGCGCCATGATCCCTTCGTGCGCAGCGCGAGCAGCGCCAGTATTCTTGCCTTGCCACCGGTGGTACAGCAGGTTGTGCGACGACTGTACGATACCCTGCTCGATATTTTTGCCAGGTTTGATCGGTTACGCCAGGTCAATCATGACGAACTGCGTCAGGTTCTCCACGATGCCGACTGGCACCATCTGCTTCATGAGTTGCGCAGCATTTCGCTCAGTCACCATGACCCGGTTTTGGGTCAGGTGATCCACGATATTCGAGGCGGTTCGTTGCAAGCGCTGGCATTGCAATTGCAGTTGCTTGAAGCCGATCAGTCGCTGCCGGTTGAGACTGAGCGGATCTATCTGCTTACCCGCGATCATTTGAAGATCATGCGCAACTGTTTGCCTGATCTCGATCCTGAGCGCACTGCGCGCGATGTTGAATTACGCGCTCACGGCGTGGATCTGTTGCTCGAGAAGTGGCAACAGGCTGATTATCGCCTGCCCGACGGATCGGCCAGTATTGTCGTCGATGCCCGCTATGATGGCGTGGTGGCTGACCGTTGTGTCGAATTTTCCGCGCTCGATCGGGTGGTTTATAACCTCGTGAACAACGCCACCCGCCATAGCGCTGATCAACGGGTGATGATCGGTATCTTCCCTCTCTTTGAATGTGAGTCGCCGAGTCTGCGTATCGTGGTGGCGAACCGAATCGATCCATTGCAGCGCAGCGCGTTGGAGCAACGTTTCGGTCAACACTGGAGCGCTCTCTTCCGCGGTGGTTTTTCCTTTAGCAGCGATGGCAGTCGCGGTCACGGTTTTGGTCTGGCTATCTGCGCTGAGCTGGTTGCCAATGCCTACGGTGTAGCCAATGGTTCGGCAGCGATTGCCGGCGGCTATGTCGGCGCGCGTCCGCACGGCGATCTCTTTGTGGCCTGGTTTCACTGGCCAATCGCTGCGCCATAGGCTTAGCAGCAGTCCTGGATCACCAACTGTTGTGTCTGGGTAATCGTTCGCTGCAAACGCCGCAGCAAAGCCGGGGATTGTCATCACCTGCGACTGCTGCGGCGCATCGTTGATTGTTGCCGCGTAGTTGCCTTTGATCGCGAGGCAGGTACAGCCTCACTGCTTCATTCCCGTTCCCGCTGATTTCATTCTCGTTGTTTGTCGGTGAATGCACCTGCTACAGCTTGCAGTGCAGGCTGGCGGGTGCTATACTAAAGAGCAAACTACCTAACTTGCAAAAAGTTTGCTTCTCATGGATGGGTTGCTTGACCTCGAATTAAGTTTGCGTGGTCTGGGTCATTCTGGCTACGCAGTAACATTATCTTTCAGCGATCCGGATAGTGACGCTGATGTGCGGGTTGAACGAGGCAGCAGCGAACATCCGATTCGGTTCAATCTCGAACAGTTGCGTGAACTGGCTGCCGATCCGGTGGCGTATGGCACAGCGCTGGGCGCAATGTTGTTTAGCGAGAGCGAGATTCTGGCCCAGTTTACCGCTGCGCGCGCGCTTGCCCGGCGCGGTCGTCGCCCAATCCCCATCCGCTTTCGGCTCTTCATTGCGCCGAGTGCCGCTGAGTTGCACGCTTTGCGCTGGGAAACGTTGCGCATGCCCGATGGTGAGCCGTTGTTGTTGGGCGAGGAGTTTTTCTTTTCGCGCTATTTGACCAGCAATGATGTGCAGCCGATCCGCGCTCGCTCGCGCAACGCTTTACGGGTATTAATTGCGATTGCCCATCCGGTTGGTATCGAACAATTTGGGCTGGCGCCGGTCGATGTGGCCGGTGAACTGGCCCGCGCGCGCGCCGGATTCGCCGGTTTCGATCTGGTTGAGCTGGTTGAGCCTGGCGCAGCGACACTCGATCAGATTATCGAGACCTTACGCGCAGAGGTTCGCGCTGGCCAACCGTTCGATATTGTTTATCTGGTGGCGCACGGCAGTTATGTTGCCGACAATACCTATCTCTGGCTGGTCAAGCCCGATAATTCTTTTGAGCGCGTGAATGGAGAGGTTTTCACGCAACGCCTGCGCGAACTTTCCGAACGTCCTCGCCTGGTTATGTTGATTGCCTGCCAGAGTGGTGGTGGTCTGACTGCCAATGAAGGCGCTCTGTCTGCGTTGGGGCCGCGCCTGGCCGAGGCGGGCGTTCCGGCAGTGATCGCGATGCAGGGCAATGTCTCGATGCGACTGGTGGAGCAGTTTGTGCCGGTGTTCTGCCAGGAATTGCAGCGCGATGGCCTGATCGATGCGGCGATGGCGATAGCTCGCGGCGCAGTGCGTGATCTGCCCGATCACTGGATGCCGGCGCTGTACTCTCGCCTGAAGAGTGGTCGGATCTGGTATGTGCCCGGTTTTGCCGATGAGCAGGATACGGCTGAAAAGATCGAAGCTATCGCCAGTTATATGGCTGATGGTATTTGCACGCCGGTCATCGGCCCGCATCTGGTTGATACGCGCATGTCTATGAGCCGTATGATTGCGCAGCATTGGGCCAAGCGCTATCACTATCCGATGGAAATCCATGAACGGGAACAACTGGCTTATGTAGCGCAGTTTCTCTCGATCAAGTACGATTATCGGTTTCCCCGTCGGTTGTTGCTGGAAACGTTCCAGCAGTTATTAGTTGAAGAATACCGCGAGGTGTTACCCGATCTTGATCAGCTCACTTTGCGAGAGTTGCTCAGTGCGATTGGTCGTTACGAACGCGCGCGTGATCCGTTCGATCCCTATCGCGTGCTGGCTGCTCAGCCGATCCCGATCTACATTATGGCCAATGCCGCGCATATGCTATGCGATGCCCTGGTGGAAGCGGGCAAGCAACCGGTTGTTGAGTTGTGTCGCTGGAATGATGACCTCGACCGGTTGCCCTCGATCTTTGAACGGGAGCCAGAGTATCGTCCCAGTATCGAGCGACCACTCATCTTTCACTTGTTTGGGAGTTTTGATCAACTGGAGACACTGGTATTGACCGAAGACGATTATTTTGATTTTCTCATCAATATTTCGGCAGAGCGCGAACGGGTTCCGGCCATTGTGCGCGATGCATTGGCCGATAGCGCATTGCTTTTTCTTGGGTTTGAGTTAGAAGATATCAGCTTTCGCGCCCTCTTTCACAGCCTGATCAAACCTTTGCGCGGCGGATCGCGACGGCGACGGTACGTGCAGGTTGCCGGCCAGCTTATGCCGCGCGAAGACCAGGTGTTGCAACCTGACCGGGCAATTCGCTATCTGGAAGCCTATTTTCAGGATACAGCCGCTATCAGTGTCTTTTGGGGCAGTCCACGCGATTTCTGTCTTTCCCTGAGCGAACACCTCGCTGAACTTGGCCGATCTGGGCGTCGGCGTGGTTTCTGATGAATGCGCCACGACAAAATCCATACCTCGGACCCCGCACTTTTACCCGTGAGCATCGCCTCTACGGTCGTGATCGAGAGTTACGCGATCTGACCAGTTTGCTGGTGGCCGAACGATTGGTTTTGCTCTATTCGCCATCGGGCGCTGGCAAGAGTTCACTGGTGCAGGCGGCCCTGATTCCAACGCTTGAGTCACGCCAGTTTCACGTTTTGCCTGTCGCGCGGGTTGGATTGGCTTTGGCCGATCAGGCGCTGCCGATTGCGAACCGCTATCTGGCGTCGGTTGCTCTCTCGCTCGGCGGTGATGAAGCGCTTGATCGTTCTTTGGTTGAACTTATTGTTCCGCCTGATCAGGTCGCGCCTGATGATACGGTCATTATTTTTGATCAGTTTGAAGAGTTACTGACCGTTGATCCGCTTAATCGAGCGGCCAAAGAAGAGTTTTGTCGCGCAGTCGGCGATCTGCTGCGTAGTCATCGTCATTTGTGGGCATTATTTATCGCGCGGGAAGACTATCTCGCTCAGCTTATGGAGTATGCCCATTTCTTTCCCTCACGGCTGCGCGCAACTTTTCGCCTCGACCTGCTTGGCACGGAAGCAGCACTGGCTGCCATTCGCCGTCCGGCGCTGGATGTCGGCGTCGAGTTTGAACTCGCCGCAGCGCAGAGTCTGGTTGATGATTTGCGCCGGTCGCGCGTTCAGCTTGCTTCGGATCAGGTGGCAACCATGCTCGGCCCGACCGTAGAACCAGTGCAGTTGCAGGTTGTCTGTTATCGGCTCTGGCAACGGCTGTTTCCCGATGGCGCGCCGGAAGGCGCGGCTATTACAGTTGACTCCCTTGGCACAGTTGGCTCGGTTGATGAGGCGCTGGCTGATTACTACGCCGATCGAGTAGCTGCCGCTGCCGCTGCTAGCGGTGTGCGTGAGCGAGTCATTCGCGATTGGTTCGACCAACAGTTGATTACAGCCGCCGGCATTCGCAATCAGGTGTTGCGCGGTGAAGGGGTTACCGCCGGCTTGCCGAACGAGGCGTTACCACCGTTGTTAAACGCTTATTTGATCCGGGCCGAACAGCGACGCAATTTCACCTGGTATGAACTGGCCCACGACCGCTTGATTGAACCCGTGCGTCAGAACAATGCGGCCTGGCGCGAGCGATTGGCGCCATTTCAACGTCAGGCTGCGCTTTGGGCTGCTACCGATCGTCCTGAGAGTCTACTCTTGCGCGATGCCGATCTTGTGGCCGCGCAGGCATGGGTTGCTTCCCATCCAGAGCAGGTTGAGCCGGTTGATGAAGAGTTTCTGGCAGCCTGTGTCGCCTATCAGACTGCGATCGACGCCGATCGGCGGCGCGATCGCCTGATCCGCCGGTTGGGTGTCGTGGCGATGGCGCTGGCAGTCGTGATGGTGATCGCCGCTGCCGCCGCCTTCTTTGCCTACCAGGAAGCTGATCGGCTGTCGCGCCTGGCGCGCGCGCGTGAGTTAGCTGCTGAAGCGACGCTGAATCTGGCCGTCGATCCGCAATTGTCGTTGTTACTGGCGCGACAGGCTGTTCTGGCGCAGCGTGAACGCAACGAACCGGTCGATTTGACGGCAATCGCGTCGCTCTATCAAGCTCTGGCCGCTTCCCGCGCGCGCGAAACGGTTCAGCTTGGCGCGCCGGTGACTGCATTAGCCGTTAGTGATGATGGGCGCTGGTGGGCTGCGGCAGTGCAACCTGAGAATATGCCGGCTGAAGTTGTGCTGGTAGAGCGGGCGACCGGTCAGCGCTGGCGAATTGAGCCGGCTACCAGTCTGATCCCGTCGCTGGCTTTCAGCGCTGACGGTAGCCGGCTGGTTGCAGTGTCATGGGACGGCACGCTGCTGGTGTGGGAGACAGCCCATCCTGATCGCAGCGAGCGCTGGATGGTTCCGATGGCAACTGCCGGGATTGCGCCGACCGACCCGCTCAGTGTGCGATTACTGGCCGTAGCATTTAGCCCTGATGGTCGCGCTGTGTATACCGCCGGCTATGATGGCTGGTTGCGGCGTTGGGATCTCTCAAGTGGGCGACAAATCGTTATTGGCGGCGAAGCAAGCAATTCGCTGGTGAGCCTCGCTATCGATCCTGCCGGCACACGTATTGCAGCCGCCAGCCAGACCGGCGATGTGCTGACCTGGCGCCTGAGTGATGGTGAACTGATTGTTCGCCAGCGCATAAGCACTCAGCCGATCAGTGCGCTGGCTTTCACGCCAGCCGGCACGCTGGCACTGGTTGCGGGTTCTCGTTTGTTCGAAACCAACGGTGAAGACAGTTTTGTACTGGCCACATTTGCCGCTCCGATCAATGATCTGTGGCTGAGTTCTGATGGTACGATCGCTTTACTCGGATCGAATGAAGGTCACGATTACCTCATCGACCTGCGCGACGGCAAGACGATAGCAGTGCTGCGTGGTCATACCGATCAGATCAGTCGCGCGCGCTGGTGGCCGGATGGACGCGAAGTAGTGACTGCTTCGTTGGATGGCACAGTGCGTTTTTGGACGGTTGGCGATCTGCAACGCTTCACGCCGACGGCACTGGCAGCCGATCCATCTCATAGCCGGGTTGCGGTAGGCGGTGAAGATGGCTCTATCGCCCTGTTCACTACCACCGCTGGCCCGGCTCGCCAGTTACCTCATCACAGTGATGCGATCGATATGCTGGCGTTTAGTCCGGATGGGCGCTGGTTGGCTGCGGCAAGCGTTGATGGTCAGGCCAGTGTTTGGGATGTTGCGAGCGGGCGGTTACAGACGGTTATTAACCACCCAGGACGGGTGCGCAATGTCGCTTTCAACGCCGATGGCACCTTGCTGTTGACCAGTAGCCGGACTCAGGTGTACCTCTGGCGCTGGCAGGAATCGACTGAACGCCCGTTCGCTACCGTCGATTTAAGTATCTTCGGTGAGCCCGATGTTATTACCGGCGTCGCTATCCATCCCGTCCAACCATGGCTGGCGGTGGTCAGCCGCGATGGGTTGACCACGATATGGGATTATCGCGCGGCGCAGCCCCTGGTTACGGCGACCGATATGCGCGCCAATGGGCGCATCCAGTTTAGTCCTGATGGCTCATTGACGCTCAGTGAGTCAAATGAAGGTGTGCTGCTATTGCGTGACAGCGCGACACTACGATTGCGCGATTTTCCGGCAGCTCATCGCGGTGGGATTGCCGATTTCGCTTTTGATTCTACCGGTATGCACATTGCCACCGCCGGTTTCGATCAGACGATCAAAATCTGGCAGGTTTCCGGTGGCCGTGAACAACTTCGGATGGGAGTCGACAGTCTTCCAGCAGCGATTGCATTCAGTGGCCCCGCTGAAGTCGTTATTGCCAGCGTCAATGGCAGCATTGTCTGGCTGCCACTCGATCTGGCCCAGGCGCTTGATCTGGCCCAGGCGCGGAGTCGTCAGCCCACTGCCGCGGAGTGTGAGCGGTATCAGCTCGCCGATCTGGCCGTATGTGGATCGGTCGCGCCGTAAGATGTGGGAGGGGGATCCAATGACTCGTTACTTCTGCGCGTTGTGTTTGCTGTTGTTCATCAGCCTGGCCAGTGGTGTCACCCATCCGCTGTATGGGCAGGAACGTGCTGGACTGCTGCGTCAGGTCTGGCAATCGGCGGTCAGCGATGCCTTCACGGCCATTGCGGCGTTCGATATTGATGCCGATGGCGATGACGATCTGGCAGTGGGGCGGCGGAATGCGCCAACGCAAATCTGGCGCAACGATGGGCTTAATGCCGGTGGCCAGCCTGTCTTTACGCCGGTGTGGAGCGCTCCCATCGGTCGTGATACGGTTGCGCTGGCTTGGACGGTGACGAGTGGCGGTGCGCTATTGCTGGCTGAAGCTAACTATGGTGATGTGAGTGTGATGTATCGAGTGACATCATTGAGCAGCGGCATCGCAGTTACGGTTCAGTTTGTGACACAGTCTTTTTTTGCCCAAACCATTGTCTGGGGGCAGATTGATGGCGATAGCGAGCCAGACCTCCTTATCGGCGGTGAGCTTGAGCCGATCTACCTCTATTCTGGGACAACGATTTTGGCCGGTGGTCCAGACACTCCATCAGTAGTCGTACCGGGAACATTTACTGTGAGTAGCCTGGCGCTGGCGGAAATGAATGGTGATAGCCAGCTCGATCTTGTTGTGGGTCTGCGTAACGACTCAACCAGAATCTTTGCCGGTCAACTAGTAGCGCCATTTTTTGCTTCAGCGCCGTTCTGGATCGACGATGCGATCAATTTCAACACGCGCGCAGTTGTGGCTGCTGATTTTGACGGCAATGGCCGGAATGATCTCTTCATTGCCAGCGTGCGCGAAAACAACCGCCTCTACCTGCATCAATCCGACGTGCCCTTTACCCTCAGTCTATCCTGGGTGTCGGATCAACGGATCAATGCTATTGCCGCCGCTGCTGCTGATTTCAATGGTGATGGCTTGCTCGATCTCATGCTCAGCAGCGAGCCGCGCAGCGATGTCATCCAAACGCTGCCAATCGGTGAACATCTGTTGCGCAACAACGGTGTCGGTGGCTTCACTCTGGTCGAAACCTTTGCGAACCGCTCGACCAATGTCAGCAACCTGGTATGGGGGCAATTGGTTGGAGGCAGTATGCCCGACCTCGCTGTTGTGCGGTTTGGGGCGCCGGCTCGCATTTATCAAAACGAATTGAGCGGAGCGGTTTTAGCCTCGGTGACCGGAGCAAGCGGCGCGCCGGCGCGGGGCGCACTGTTCTTCCGCCAACCTGCCGGTAGCGCTGCGTTAGGCCAGATCATTATCGACGATGATCGACCGCTTCGCACCGATACTGCCGGTTCGGTGAATTTGACCGGTTACGTCAATAATAACGACAGGGTGGCTGTTTTAGAGCCGGTGGGTGAGTTGCGAGCTTTTGCCAGCACGCATGGGCCGATCGCGATTGATGCCGATCAGCCGGATCGGATCACAGCCACGCTAACAGTCACGCAAACCGGTATCATCCAGTTTATCGACACAGTTGCCATTACCGGCACTCACACCTACTTCAGCGATCTGTCGATGACGTTGATCAGTCCATCTGGCACAATGATTCGCCTGCTTGATGGCATATGCGGCGCTGCCGACGGTTTTGCGTTGGTCCTCAACGATGCGGCGCCGGGCATAAGCTGTCCCCCAGTTGGTGGCGCTGTCTCACGTGCCATTGATCCGCTCGACGAACTGCGCAGCGAACCGATCACCGGGGTCTGGCAACTCGTGATCGAAGACGATTTTGCGTTCGATGGCGGCGCTCTGGAGTCGTGGAGTATCAGCGCGCTGATTAACGACATTCCGCTGTACTACACCAACTTTACCCCCGGCGATCCGCCTGTACTTGACACGGTCAACGATGGCGTGGCCAATGCTTTCAGTACCAGTGCAGCCAATCCGCTATTGCTATTCGATATTGATGTGTCGCTGGAATGGGATGCGCGCAACGATACCAGCTACCTGTCTCAGCTTAGTTTCGATCTGTATCGCGTCTCTGAGCTACTTTACGATTGGACGAACGGCCAGGCCGCGTTAGGGCGGGTTCGGCTCTTTCACAACCGTGAGCGCTGGAATCAGGCCGATGTGCGGATCTATGCCAGTAATCGGTTGCGTCCCAATTCTGACCGCGGAGGGATCGTACAACAGACGACTATCACAACGAACGGCAACGGTGATGAAGAGGTTTTCTATCCGGGTCGAGTGCGGATTGGCGCAACATGGAATCAATACGGCGCCAGTCGCGGCACGATTGGCGAAGACTGGCCGCGGGCACTGGCGCACGAATTGGGGCACTACCTCTTCTTCCTCTCTGACAATTACATCGGTTTTGACAATGCTGGCGGGCGGAAGGTTCTGGTCGGCATTGATGGCTGCGCTGGCGCGATGAACAATCCTTACCGCGAAGAGGAATCGGAATTTCATCCGCAGAATCTCGCCTGGGAAACGTTGTGCGCAAATACCCTCTCGCAACTTGAAACCGGTCGCGCCGATTGGGATACGATTGTCGCCTTCTACCCGCCACTTGCCGCGTATCGTCCGACAACCCTTAATCAGATCACCGGCCCGAATACGTTGCCGGTCAACCTGACCGAGATTCTCGAAATGCCGTTGACAGAGCGGGTCCGCGCGGTGCGGCAGAGCACCTTCAGTCTGCTGCTGGCGTTTGGGAGCGACACGATCCGATTACAACCCGACCGCAGCGCGCGCGGTATTCTGTTCACCGATGATGATGGCAATGGAGTTATCGACCGGCTCATCGATCTTGGCGCGCCGGTGCGTGATCAGCTCGAAGCGCGCGGCGCTCGACCCGGCGATCGGCTTTGTCTGTTCGAACCGGCAGCGCGTCGGTTGGGATGCGTCGAGTCGATTGTTGCGGGACAAACCACTCTTACCGTCACCGAGCGGAGTGACTGGCAACCTGACATTCGGATCGAGCCGCTCGATGGTCAGCGGATTCGGGTGATCGCGCGAGTTGGTGGGATCGATGCGCCACTGCGCGCTCGCCTCTTCCCTCTTGACGGCGCCCCCTCGGCAGTTGTTACCCTGACAATTACCGGCGAGACAGCCCAGGCCGAGATCATGGTGCCGGCCCCATTTGATCAGGCCCTGTTACAACTTTGGGTGGATGAACCGGCCCCACGTCGCGAAACGGTGACCGATGTCAGTCTCTACTACTATCCTGAAGACACACCGCGTCTCGCCGATAGTGAATCGCCTGTGCTGAGTCAGCGTCGCCCATGCAATCCACGTTTGCAAACCTGTCCCAGGGATGCTCCCGCCTCGCTCGATGGGCAGGCCATGATTTACGATCTTGACGGGGTATTCGGGCCGGGAGATCTCATCTCATTTCAGGCTGCTACCCGTCCGCCGGCTGCTCCTCCACCCTGGACAGAACCGGTTGGATCGGGGTACTGGTTAAATGGTGTCAGTGTCACGCAGCTTGAAGGTTTCTCTATCAATCTCAGCTACGATGAAGCCAGTCTTCCGCCTGGCACTGCTGGCGGCCTCAGCATCTTTACCTACAATCCAACCGAACAGACCTGGCGCGAGATAGTCGTTCGTCGGCGCGATCGCGAACGACGTGAATTGTCCGGCGACTCGGCGGGAGCAGGTTTCTATACATTGCTCACAACGCTACGGCCATCACCTGGATGGAACCTGCTTGCCTACCCCTGGGCTGGTGAAACGGTTCCGGTCGCTTTCAATCGCCTCAATGTCGATACCCGCCACTATCGCATCGTGTACGGCTACGATGACGTGAATAGCCGGTGGTTGCGGTATGATCCGACAGTCACGCTGGCCTTTGCTCCTTTCGTCAATACGCTGACCAGTCTCGTCTATGGGCGTGGCTACTGGGTCTTTGTCACCGAGCCTGGTCCTACCGGCGCTGCTGCGCCAGCCAGTGCGCCCGCGTTGCAATCGGCGCTGCCACAACCTCCCACAACCTACTACGGTTACATCGCGCCGCTCGGCAATACTACATTCAGCGCCGGTCAGACCGTTGAGGCTCTGATCAACGGCGCCGTTTGTGGCAGCGGCCAGACACAACTGATCAATGGCCAGATCGGTTACGTCATCGACGTTGCCGCCGCTCAGCCTGGAATGGAAAACTGCGGTCTGGCCGGGCGACAGGTAACCTTCCGCGTCAACGGCCTTGATGTGCGCGGAACGACCATCTGGGGATTACCCGGCGCACATCGGCTCGATCTCAATCCGACTATCTGGTTGCCGTTCACAAGTCGCGCATTGGTCTGCCTGGTAGCGTGCAGCTAAGGCTTGTCGCCGATGGTCGATTGGTGTCAGGTGGGTGGGGAATGATCATCTTGTTTCCCCTTTACAAACTTACTTGCTTCTGATATACTCAACATTGTTAAATATCTATACGCGCTAGCATTAGAGCAACGCATGACTGAATCGGAAACGCCTAACCTGCCTGGCGAGCATTCAACACTCGATGCCATCGAGCAAGCTATTCTACGCATAAGCTGGCTCGCCCAGCGTCAGTTTGTGCAATTGCTCGATGACGATCGGTTCAATCTCACTTTGACGCAGTTCTATACCTTGCTCCATCTTGCCCAAACTAACGGCGAATGCAAGATGTCGGATCTGGCCGAGGCGACACAGCAGTCGGCAGCAGCGCTGACCGGCGTTGTGGATCGCCTGCTCGACAAGCAACTGGTCGAGCGTACCCGGCACGAACGCGATCGCCGGCAGGTAATGGTGCAGGTAACGCCGCGTGGGCTGGCTATGATTGCCGCTATTCGGCAGGCCCGCCGCGAACAGATCCATGCTGCGCTTGGTCATCTGCCGGCGGCTGATGCTGAACGGTTGCTAGAACTACTCGAGGGAGTGCTGGCCGGAATGGTACGGGTGTTGGAACGGAGTGAGACGGGACGGTTGGCTTGATGATGCGGTGACGAGCGCCAGGTACAGGCGTTCGCGCGAGGAGATACACTTGGTGCGATTACGATGGCAATCTGCCCTTCCGCCTGCGCTGCCAAAAGGCGTAAGCTGGACGCGTCTGCTCAGCTATCTACGCCCGTACCGTGGCTGGATGACAGCGGCGTTCATTGCAATGGTGCTCGGAGCCGGACTGGGGCTGGTGATGCCATTGGCGATTGGCCAGATGGTTAACCAGATTACCGGCGATCAGATCTTGCCGATTGCGCAGATTGTTCTCTTGCTAGGTCTGGTAGCGATTGGTCAGGCAATCACCGGCCTGATCCAGACCTACAGTTTGACGTTTGTCGGCGAACGAGTTGTGACCGATCTCCGACTGGTCGCGTACCAGCAGTTGCAGCGACTCGATCTGGCTTTCTTTGAGCAATCTCGCACCGGTGAGATTACATCGCGGATTACCAATGATGTAACGTTGATTCAATCGACCGTAACCACCAGTCTGGCAACGCTATTGCAGGGCGTGATCCAGCTCGTTGGCGCTGTTGTCCTGATGCTTATCGTCTCCTGGCAGCTTAGTGGCCTGGCGCTCGTGCTCGTGCCTGCGCTGGTGCTGATTGCAGTATTCTTCGGACGCTGGCTTCGGCGCATCTCGACCGCAGTGCAAGACCGCCTGGCCGATGCTACCAGCATCCTCGAGGAGACGGTAGCCGGGGTGCGGGTTGTGCGCTCGTTCGAACGTGAGCCGTATGAAGTTGAGCGGTTTCGCGCCGCTATCGAAGCAACCTTTGCCGTTGCCATGAAGCGGGCGCGGGTGCGCGCCCTGTTCCAGCCAGCGATGTCGTTGACGGTATGGGCTGCCCTGATCGGCATGCTGGTTGCCGGCAGTTATCTGGTCAGCATCGGCTCGCTGACGCCGGGCGATCTGGTTGCCTTCCTCTTCTACGCCGGCATGGTTGCCGGATCGATGGGAGCCTTCGCCGGTCTGTTTGGGCAGTTGCAAGAAGCTCTTGGCGCAGTGACGCGCGTATTTGAGTTGCTCGACCAGCAGCCGACTGTGTTCGACGCCCCCGACGCGGTGCCACTGCCGCTAGTGCAGGGTCGGGTAGAGTTTCGCGAGGTGTCGTTTGCCTATCAGCGCGCCAGCGATCATCCATCAGCCCCGATTGTGTTACGCAACTTCTCGCTGGTGATCGAACCGGGTGAAATGGTTGCGCTGGTCGGGCCAAGCGGCGCCGGCAAGAGCACGATTGTCAACCTGATCCCGCGCTTCTACGACGTGCAGGCCGGCAGTGTGCTGATCGATGACTACGATGTGCGGCGGGTGCAACTGCACTCGTTGCGCTCGCAAATCGGAATTGTGCCGCAAGAGACATTACTCTTCAGCGGTAGTATTCGCGATAACATTCGCTATGGCCGCCTCGATGCGAGTGAGGCTGAGATTGAAGCAGCGGCGCGTATGGCGAATGCGCATGAATTCATCTGCCAGTTGCCGGAAGGCTATGATACGCCGGTTGGCGAACGGGGTGTGCGCTTGAGCGGTGGGCAACGTCAGCGTATCGCGATTGCGCGCGCTATTTTGAAAGACCCGCGCATCTTGATCCTTGACGAAGCTACCAGTTCGCTCGATAGCGAAAGTGAACGTCTCGTTCAAGAGGCGCTAGAACGGTTGATGGCTGGTCGCACTAGCATCGTGATTGCACACCGACTTAGCACAGTGCAACGGGCCAATCGGATTGTGGTGGTTGTGGCAGGTGAAGTGATGGAGGTAGGAACGCATCGTGAATTACTGGCTCGCGACGGAATTTATGCGCGGTTGTACAGGTTGCAATTCCGCGAACCAATACCGGCGCTCGCTGCTGATTGAGGAACGAGCATAAGCACCGTTCAACCTGAACGTGGGAGATACACAGACTATGAATGAGCCAATGTCACTGTTCGATGATTTGCCTGAAGAGCATGATAATCCATTTGAAGAGCCGGAGCGCCGTCTGCCGATGGTTGTACTCGGCGAAATGGTCATTATGCCGCATATGACCATCCCGTTACAGGTGCCCCAGGGCAAATCCTACCGGGCAATGGAACGGGCATGGGAAGAAGATCGCGACGTATTGCTGATTTTTGTCCGTGAGCATCAGCTCGAAGGGTACAAGAGCAATCAACCGCAAAATCTGCCACCAATTGGTGTGATCGCCGAATTGCAAGAATTTGCCAAATTAAATGATGGTACAGCCCGCGTAATCCTTGAAGGAAAGAGTCGGGCGCAAATTATCGAAGCGGTACAGATCACCCCATTCTACCGGGTGCGCTGTCGTCCGGTGACCGATCCGGTGGTGAGCGGCCTCGAAGTTGACGCGCTCATGGAGACGGTCAAGCAACAGGTCGATGAGTTCGTCGAGCATCTCGGCGAAGTGCCGCAAGAGGCAGTGCAGTTCGTGCATCGCATTGATCGACCTGGCCATCTGGCCGATATTGTCACCTGGGGGCCGGCGTTTGATTTCAAGGATCGATTAGAGATTCTCAATACGCTCGATCCGGTCGAGCGTTTGCGCAAAGCGTATTTTGTGCTGGCCCGCCAGCTCGAGCTGCTCAAGCTGCGCGTCAAGATTCAGCAAGATACCAAAGAGGTGCTCGATCAGAGCCAGCGTGAATATTTCTTGCGCGAGCAGTTGCGGGTTATCCGTCGTGAGTTGGGTGAAGACGAGGAGGGTGACGATCCCATCGACGAGCTGCGCCGTCGGATCAATGAATTGAATGCGCCTGAGTATGTCAAGAACCAGGCTCTCCACGAACTTAAGCGGCTCGCTCAGCAAGGGATGAATAATCCCGAGTCCGGGGTCATTCGCACCTATCTCGACTGGATCCTCTCGTTGCCTTGGGCTGATGAGGAGTTGCCGGAAATCAGCATTACCGAAGCGCAAAAGGTGCTTGACGCCGATCATTATGGCCTGGAAAAGGTCAAAGAGCGGATCCTTGAATATCTGGCCGTGCGGAAGCTGGCCGGCGATAAGTTACGCTCGCCGATCCTCTGTTTTGTTGGCCCGCCCGGTGTCGGCAAGACCAGTCTGGGGCGCAGTATTGCGCGCGCCTTGGGCCGCAAGTTTGTGCGAACCAGCCTTGGCGGCGTGCGTGATGAAGCCGAGATCCGCGGTCATCGCCGCACCTATATCGGCGCCTTGCCCGGTCGGATTATTCAGGCCATGAAAAATGTTAAATCGAAGAGTCCGGTCTACATCCTCGATGAAGTGGACAAGATTGGGATCGATTTCCGCGGCGATCCGACTTCAGCCCTGCTCGAGGTGCTCGATCCTGAGCAAAATAACGCTTTCAGCGATCACTACCTCGAAATCCCGTTCGATCTGAGCAAGGTGATCTTCATCGCTACAGCCAATCAGCTCGAACCGATCCCGTTACCACTGCGTGACCGCATGGAGATTATCGAGATCGGTGGCTATACCGAGGATGAGAAGATGGAGATCGCGCGTGGCTTCCTCATTCCCAAGCAGCGGGAGTTTCACGGTCTAACCGAAGATCAGATTGAGTTTACCGAGGACGCCATTATCAAACTGATCCGCGAGTACACTCGCGAAGCCGGTGTGCGCAATCTCGAACGCGAAATCGCCAGCCTCTGCCGCAAGGTGGCGCGGCAGGTTGCCGAGCAGACGGAAGCGACCGGCGAAACGCCATCGAAGTTTGTGATCGATGCGGCGGAAGTCGTGAAGTATCTTGGCCCAGAGCGCTATACCTTCGGTCTGGCCGAAGAACAGGACGAAGTGGGTGTGGCGACCGGCGTGGCCTGGACGAGTGCCGGTGGCGATATTCTCAGCATCGAAGTGTTGCCGTTTAAGGGCAAAGGTCAGTTGCAACTGACCGGTCAGCTCGGCGAGGTCATGAAAGAGAGCGCTCAGGCGGCGATCAGTTATGTGCGCTCGCGCGCAGCCGACTTCGGCATCGATCCAAATATGTTCGAAGAGACGAACATTCACATTCATATTCCTGAAGGGGCAGTGCCGAAAGATGGTCCGTCGGCAGGCATTACCCTGACTACGGCGATCATCAGTGCTCTCACCGGGACGCCAGTGCGGCGCGATGTGGCGATGACCGGCGAGGTGACACTGCGTGGCAAGGTGTTGGGCATTGGCGGCCTCAAAGAGAAGACGCTAGCAGCGCATCGCGCCGGTATTCGCACCTTCATTTTGCCGAAGGAAAACGCCAAGGATATCAGCGAGTTACCGGAAAAGGTGCGCCGTGAGCTGAACCTGATCCCGGTTTCGTCGATGGATGAAGTGCTGAAAATCGCTTTGAGTCGGATGCCGGCGCCGGCTAACAATCAGAATGGCTCCCATTCCAATCGTGGCCAACCTTCGCCGGCGCCAGCCGGAGCGTAATTGTACCGGTTCATTTTGTTAGCTGGCTCAGAGCGGCGAGTGTTTGCGCACTCGCCGCTGTGCTACCCAGATCAGGCTGCATTTATCGACATTCCGCGCGACTTCAATGGAATCATCAGGGTCTATTCTCTGCTACGGCTCGATCTGCGCCGATCTGCATATCTGGCTGCCAGGCTGGCCGCTGCCTGGCAGTGGCGTCCATGCGCTCAAAAGTATCTGGCAGGCTGGTGGTAATGCTTTCAACGAAGCCCGTGCTCTGGCAGCATGGCAGGCGCGGCCACAGCTCTACGGCGACCGCCTGGGTTTTGATCCGGCGGGTGATCTGGTTGCGACAGCATTACATGCGCTCGATCTGGCCGCTCATATCGAACGCGATCCGGCGGTGGTAACCCCGGTTTGTCATATTTTGATCACGCCTGATGGCGAGCGCGCGATCATTGCGCTCCGGGAGGGAACTGCCGCTTCACCACCGTCGCAGGCGGCGCTTGCCGCCAGCTCAATCGTTAGTGTGAGTCGCTATGGGTTGCACACCGCCGAGGTTGCCCTGGCCGCTCGTCAATTAAATCGGCTGGTCGTCGCCGGTGATGTAAGCGATCCTGCTGAACCGCTGGCGCAGGCTGCCGATGTGATTGTCACGTCAGCCGCACTACTCGGTTCTGACCCGCTTGCTCGCGCCCGCACATTGCAGGGCGCGCGGGGCGCGCCTGTCTTCCTTACCGATAGTTCGCGACCGGCTCGCGTTCTGGTTAACAACACGTGGCACGAATGTATGCCGCCAGCGCAGGCAGTAACTGATACTACCGGCGCCGGTGATGTCTTTCGCGCCGGGGTTGTCTACGGTCTCTGGAAGGGGTGGGATTGGTCGGAAATTCTGGCGTTTGCTGTCCAGGCTGCTACTGCGCAGCTTGCAGCGTCTGCAAGGCAATCGTCGTGATGCGCTATACCCGGTGATTTTTGTTGCGTAAACCCGCTTAAGTTGAGGTTGAGCGCCCAATAGCTGTTTTTTGCTGCTATTGCCTCCCTGCTTGTCAGCTCAGGCAATGTCTGTGACGGCCAGCGCAGCAAAAAACCGGTATATCGGGTATGATACCTTCTGTCTATCTCGACGTTGGCAGTACTGGTTGCTGCATGAGCTACGAACTCTCCGAACAGCCTGATCGCATCATTCTACGCACCGAACGATACACGCTTGCCTGGTCAACCGATAGTGGCGCATTAATCCATCTTCAGCGCCCCGATACCCTGAATGTACTCGGTTTTGGGCCAATGACCGCCGGTATCGATGTCGCTTTAGGCGGTCCGACAAGGTGGATTACGACACAGACCTTTGCCCGTTATCTCTGGCATCGGATCAACGCCGGTGAGGATCGGTTAGTAATGACAATTATCATCGGTCTCGGTCCACTCAAATTGTTCGATCACTATCGTATCGCTGATGATACTATCGAACGCTGGGTCGAGATCGAGAATGTGAGTGATCAGGATCTCCGGCTGTGCGGCGTGCGACTGATTGTGCCGCACGCTCTGGTTGGCGATCCAGAACGTTGTCGTTTTGAGGCCCCAGGTAATAGCGTGCGACCGCGGGTAGCGCTCGCCATTGCTGCCACGCAAGATCGCAACGTCTTGCCACGCCGCTTCTTTGCGCCGGGTTTGCGTGGCGGCAGCGCCTTCGAACCGGCGCCAACCCAGGGGCCAGGATTGATGGCGTTAGTTGATAATGCGCTGCCATTGACGCTGCTTTGCTGGTATACCGGCGATGAGGAAGCGGCATTGCCCTACGTGCAGGGTCAGCACAATGCGGTATCGCTGGCTCACGAGGTAGCAGTCGTCAGTTGGCTGCGAGCCGAACAGCGAATCGCTGTAGGAACGCAACGACTCGCCTTGACGAGCCAGACCTGGCCGTCAGCGCTGGCGATTTATCGCGCATTGACCCTACTACCGCAACCACCAGCGGCCTGGTTACGCGACGCCGTGATCTATATCGCCGATCTACGTCAGCATCAGGGTGCTGACGGGTTGTGTGCCCGGTTAGCGGAACTGACTGCGCTTGGTGTCGATACCCTTTGTCTCTTGCCCTGGCATACCGTTGGTGATCGGCCCCACTTAATCGGTGATTTGGAACGGATCGATCCAGCCTGTGGTGATGCGGCGACTATCAGCCATCTGATCGATACTGCCCATACACATGGTATGCGCGTGCTGCTCGATGTCGCGATGCAGGGGTGCGTCTCTGACTCACGCTATCTCAACGAACATCCTGAATGGTTCGCGCGCGATGACGCTGGCGCTTTTGTGATTGGTATACCTGCTGATGCGCCGGCAGCCGCGCGTCACCCCGGGGTAGCGCTGCCTCCCGGTGGCTACCATCTTGACTGGACGCGCAGCGATTGGCGGTTGTACTGGCAGCAGTGGGTCATCGATCAAGTCGATCGATTTGCGCTTGACGGTCTGCGTGTCGTGTCGCCATACCATGCCGCGACAGCCTGGCTTCGCCGGCCATCGTTGCGGGCTAGCGCTGGCACAGCGCTCATAGTGCAGGCTCTCCGCGAAGTGCAATCGGCTCGTCCACAGTTAACCTTGCTATCTACTCTCTCCGGGCCGAATTCGGCTCAGTTTGCCGGCGGTTGGTTTGACTATCCCAGTCATCACATGCTGATCCATCTGGCCATGCGCCGCATTACGCCGGTTGAATGGGATGCCTATCAGGCCGATTATGCCGCGCTCTACCCATCCGGCTATCGCATTGCGTTCCTTGAAGCGCACGATACCGCTGACTGCAATCCATTGGCCGATGGATTGCGTGGCTCGCGTCTCGCTCAGGCGCTTTGGGCCGTGATGATCTTTAGCGGTCTTACTCCGGCAATCTGGAATGGTCAAGAGATTGCCGATCCGGTAATCCTGCCGCGTTTGTTGATGCTTTGGCGGCGCGAACCGGTGTTGCGCTACGGTTCGATTGAGTGCCAGCCAATCACTCCGGCGAGTGATGTGCTGGCGATTCGTCGCGTCCTCGACGGACGCAGTCTCGTTGGTGTGGTCAATCTTGGCGCTCTGCCATGCCGGTTTCTCGCCACCCAACCACTTGGCGCCGATCTGCTCGGGCTTGCGCCGCTCAGCCGCGAACGGCGTGGCATGGGCGAAGAATTGCGGCTGGCCGCGTTTGGTATTTATTGTTTCGAAGTTCCAGACTGATCGCCATCTCTATAACTCTACAGCCTTGCGCTGATCTACGTGGCGCAGAGGCCAACTCGTTCCACTATATAACGGGTCTGCTGCGACTGAAACCGCGTCCAGCTCCTTTCTGTCATAATTTGACATAAAAACAGATACCGGACTCTGGCATTGTCCTGCGCAACCACTTTGGAACCATTTTCCCTCTTAACCCGTCTGTTTGATCAAACGTCTGGTTAACTCTCCATCCCGAAGGAATTCCTATGCGTGCCCTCATATTGTTGGCCCTTATCGCAACATATATCCTCTCTGCCTGTGGGAGCGCCACCGACTCAATCTCATCTCAACCAACGTCAGCATCCGATCCATCAATTGCGACTCAACCACCCGCAGCTACTCGCAACCCGGTGGGTACGCCGGTCGCGGTATCAACACCCACCGCACAGCCGTCACCTTCGCCTGCGCCGACACCTCCTGCGCCGACGACAACATTGCCGCCAACATCGCCCCCGCCGTCAACGCAGTCCCCAGTCGCAATGCCTGTAACTACGCCTGTCAAGGAGACGCCTATGCCTGTTATGCCTGCCCCTGGCCCTGATGCGCAACCGCTCACGCCTCCGTTTGATGGTTTTGTGCAACGGCAAATCGATGCGGCTAAGCAAGATTTAGCTCAACGGTTAGGGGTTGATCTCGCCGCCATCGAAGTCGCTTCGGTTGAAGCAGTGACCTGGCCTGATGGCGCGCTCGGCTGCCCTCGCCCCGGAATGGTCTACATTCAGGTCTTGATCGATGGTTTGCGCATCCTGCTGCGCGTCGGCGATCAGATCTACCCCTATCACAGTGGCAATAACCAGCCGCCATTCTTATGCGATCTCCAGCTCGGCCCACAGTCGATCCCGCCGCGTCAGGCTCCGGGCAACACGCCGTAGCCGCGCGCTCGCCGGATCGTCGGTATAGCGCCGGTAATCTGGAACGTGGTGCCTTCTGGATTCCCTTGCCTTCACCACGCTCGCCGGCAGGCACGCCAGGAAGAGCTTCAGAACTACCCGGTTTTACCAGAAGACAGATCGCGCCGCAAACTCTTTCATCTTCTAACATATTGCTAACATTGCGCTGATGCCCATCTAACATCAATTTTTTATCTACACAGGTGTACGCCTGTTTGAGACATCAATCGCTACACCAGCGCGACGCTGCCGCATCGTGCTGATGTGCGTTGACGATCAAGGAGGTGGTACGCCATGACGATCGATCTTGGCCTGCTGATCCTGCAAGTGGTTATCGGGTTGCTCATGATGGGGCATGGCGCTCAGAAGCTCTTCGGCTGGTTTGGCGGTCACGGTCTGCGCGCGACTGCTGACTGGCTGGCAGGTATGGGCCTGCGCGCGCCACGCTTCTGGGCCTTCATGGCCGGTCTGGCTGAATTTGGCGGCGGTTTACTCTTCGCCCTCGGCCTCTTCCATCCGATTGGCCCGCTAGCGATCATCGCAGTGATGGTTGCGGCGATTGCGCTTGTCCACTGGTCGCGTGGCCTGTGGATCAGCAATGGCGGCAGCGAGTACTCGCTCGTGCTGATCGTGCTGGCCGCTGTAATGGGGCTGTGGGAACCCGGCGCCTACACGCTGGATCGCTACTTCGGGATTGCCTTGCCACAACCGCAAACCTTCTGGATCGGCCTGATCCTCGCGCTGATCGGTCTGGCTTTCGCTCTGCTTAACCGGCAACGCCAGCCCATGGCCACGCCGGGCAACGCCGGTCAGGCCGTCAGTTGAATGGCATAGGGGGCGTCGCTGAAACGACGCCCCTTGAGCGAAGAGGAGGTTACCTGTGCAAGTAAAACCGTTGCACGACCGCGTTGTTGTCAAACCAAAGCCGCGGGAAGAGAAGACTAAAGGCGGCATTATTCTGCCCGACACCGCAAGCAAAGAGCGACCCATGGAGGGCGAGGTGATCGCGGTAGGACCAGGTCGGCGTGCTGATGATGGCAAGATCATTCCGATGAATGTAAAAGTCGGTCAACACGTGCTCTATGCCAAATACGCCGGCACTGAGTTCAAGATTGATGAGGAAGAGTATCTAATCCTGCAAGAGAAGGATATTCTGGGTATCATTGAGGAGTAAGCGATATGGCGAAGCAACTGATCTTCGATCAGCAAGCCCGTACTGCGCTGAAACACGGTATCGATACACTTGCTCTTGCCGTCAAGACAACTCTCGGCCCCCGTGGCCGCAACGTTGCGCTCGATAAGAAGTGGGGTGCCCCGACGGTTACCCACGACGGCGTGAGCGTCGCCAAAGAGATTGAACTCAAAGACCCCTTTGCTAACCTCGGTGTACAACTACTCAAGCAGGCTGCTGTCAAGACGAACGATGTTGCCGGTGACGGTACCACGACAGCGACGGTACTGGCTCAGGCGATCATCAACGAAGGTTTGAAGCTGGTTGCCGCTGGCGCTAACCCGATGCTGCTCAAGCGCGGTCTCGACAAGGGTGGTCAGGCGCTGGTTGCCCGGATCAAGGAGCAGGCGATTACGCTGAAGACCCGTGACGAGATCCGCAACGTCGCCACCATTTCGGCTCAGGATGCCGAAGTTGGTGAGCTGCTGGCAACCGTCATGGACAAGATTGGCCGTGATGGTGTCGTAACGGTCGAAGAGGGCAAGAGCACTCATCTCGAGCACGAGCTGGTCGAAGGTATGCAGTTCGACCGTGGCTACATCTCGCCCTACTTCATCACCGACTCGGCGCGGATGGAAGCAGTGCTTGATGAGCCATACATCCTGATTACCGACAAGAAGATCAGCTCGATCAAAGATCTGCTACCCATCTTAGAGGCGGTGCTCAGCAGCGGCAAGAAAGACCTGCTCGTGATTGCCGAAGATGTAGATGGTGAAGCGCTGGCGACCCTGGTCGTCAACAAGCTGCGTGGGACACTCAACGCGCTGGCAGTGAAAGCGCCTGGCTTCGGTGACCGCCGCAAAGCGATGCTGCAAGACATTGCCATCCTCACCGGTGGTACGGTCATCTCTGAGGAGATCGGTCGCAAGCTCGAAAGCGCGACGCTGCAAGACCTTGGCCGCGCCCGCCGCGTGAAGGCCGACAAGGACAACACAGTTATCGTCGAAGGTCACGGTGACAAGCAGGCTATCCAGGCCCGCATCGCCCAGCTCAAGCAGCAGATCGAGACCACGACCTCGGATTACGACCGCGAGAAGCTGCAAGAGCGTGTGGCGAAGCTGTCCGGTGGCGTGGCAGTCATCAAGGTTGGCGCGCCGACCGAGCCGGCGATGAAGGAGCGCAAGGCTCGCGTGGAAGACGCGCTCAACGCGACTCGCGCTGCGGTGGAAGAGGGTATCGTCCCTGGTGGTGGCGTTGCGTTGCTTAACGCAATCCCGGCGCTTGACAATGTGACTACCCAGTTTGAAGAGGAGCGCATGGCGCTCAATATGCTGCGTCGCGCGCTCGAAGAGCCGCTGCGCCAGCTCGCTGCCAATGCTGGCGAAGATGGCTCGGTCGTGGTCGAGAATGTGCGCAACGAGCAGCGCAAGCGCAACAACAATCACTTTGGCTACGACGTGATGACCGGCGCCTATGTCGATCTGATGGAAGCTGGCATTATCGATCCGGCCAAAGTGGTGCGCACTGCGCTTGAAAATGCGATCAGCGTTGCCGGTATGGTCCTGACCACTGAGGCGTTGATCGTCGAAGCGCCTGAACCCAAGAAGAACAACAACACGCCGCCGATGCCCGATGACGACTTCTAATCGCTAATTGAGCGCACCGAGCGCGGTGGTCATCGCCACCGCGCTCGGTTGTATGATGAGGAGTGGTTAACCGTCTTGCCAATGGCTGTAACCGGTATCAGATCGCTCCCCATTTCACCCACTTCACACCCGGGTAATATACTCACCGGTGCGGGTATCGATCTTCAATACATCCCCTTCGTTGATAAACGCTGGCACTTCAATCACTGCCCCCGTCTCCAGCGTAGCCGGTTTGGTCACATTGGTAGCGGTATCGCCTCGCACGGCAATCGTCGTCTCGACTACCTTCAGATTAACGAAGATGGGCAGCTCGACGCCGATAATCACATCTTTTTCCGCGTCGTACACCAGATCAACCGTCTCATTCTCTTTCATAAACCGCACCGCATCACCCACCAGTTCCGCCGAAACCGGAATCTGATCGAAGGTATCGTTATCCATAAAGATGAAGCTGTCACCCTCGCGGTAGAGATACTGCATCGGACGGCGCTCGATGCGGACAATGTCGATTTCTGCTCCGGCCCGCACCCGATCTTCAATCACCTTACCGGTTGTCAGGCTCTTCAGCTTCATGCGCACGAATGCCCGCCAGTTACCCGGCGCAACGTGCTGAAATTCAACCACCTGGTAAAGGTCGTTGTTGTAGCGAATGACAATTCCATTGCGCAGATCTGACGTGGTTCCCGCTGCCATTGCAATATGCTCCTTAAATTGATTTGTTCACGCAATAACATAACACAAGCCGGGAGATACTCGCTACCCGGCGAATGCTACCACTATAGGCGGATTCTGGATTCTGTGCAAGTTGTACCCTTGTCATTCTAGCTCTGGCAGTGCTCCCAGGGCCTGGTTTGCCAGTTATCACTACGTTTCGTCTGCCATTCATCTCATCGGCGCCTGCGCCGAAAACCATTCTCTTGACCGATCAAGTAATTCTACACCTTGGGTACAATACATTTCGGATCCACAACAGCTTTCAGGTTGAAGGAGTTTTCATGAAGCTCGTGTTGCCCGGTCTGCTACGCGACGAACTCATACCGCGCATCAATGCCGTTGCGCCGCAGGCGACTCTCGTCTGGTACGATCAAAATGGCGAACCGGAAGCGCCGATTGATGATGCCGAAGTGCTCTTGCGCTGGTTTTTTACCGCTGAACAGCTCGCTCGCCTGGTGCGGCAAATGCCGGCATTGCGCTGGATCCACATTCCCCGTGCCGGTGTTGATGGCTCATTGATTCCTGAAGTGGTGGCGCGTGACATCATCGTGACCAATTCCGCCGGCGTCCATGCCATTCCGATCAGCGAATTTGTTATGCTGTTCGCGCTCAGTCACGTCAAGCAAGCCGCTCGCCTGCACCGGATGCAGGCTGCGCATCAGTGGCGCGAGCCAGATTTACAGTTGCGCGAGCTGGCCGGATCAACTATGCTGATCATCGGCCTTGGCCAGATCGGGCAGGCTATCGCCGCGCGGGCCAGCGCTTTTGGCATGCGCGTGTGGGGTTCGCGCCGCAATCCGCGTCCGGTTTCCGGGGTCGAGCAGGTGGTTGGTGAGGGGGAATGGAGGTCGCTCCTTCCGCAGGCCGATTTTGTGGTCATTGCAGCGCCACTTACGCCGCTTACGCGGGGCATGTTTGGCAGAGCGGAACTGGCGCTGATGAAGCCGGAGGCCTACTTGATTAATATCGCTCGGGGCGAAATTGTTGATGAAGATGCGTTGATCGAAGCTCTTCGCGCGCATCGGATCGCTGGCGCCGGTCTCGATGTCTTTGCCCACGAGCCGTTGCCGCCTGATAGCCCGCTCTGGGAATTGCCCAATGTCTTCGTCACGCCCCATATCTCCTGGAGTTCGCCGTTTATCCGTTCGCGCACGCTCGATATGTTCGCCACCAATTTGCGCGCATTTCTCAACCACGAACCAATGATCAATGTGGTTGACAAACAAGCCGGGTATTAGTGCCAGTTACACTGGTAGTCCCTGGCGCGTGTGCGCCATATAAAGCTCGTCGCACCGTTGCATCTTTGATGTTAAGGAGTATGACTGCATGACTGCAACCCTCGAAACCCTGTTTGCCGCGCGCGTGCGCGAAGTGACTCCACCGCTCTTTGGCGCCGCCGGCGAACCGGCCCGCCCACTGATCAGCCTGGCTTACGGCCTCGCCGATCCGGCGCTCTTTCCTCGCGCCGAGCTGATGGCTGCCGCTGCCGAGGTGCTGGCCTACGAAGCTGCCGACTCGCTTAACTATGCCATGTCGTATCCCGGCTTGACCGATCAAATTGTCGCTCGTCTGCGCGCCGAAGGTGTTGATGCTCAACCTGAGCAGGTGCTGGTTGGGTACGGATCGGGCCAGATCCTTGCCCTCTTACCGGAAATCTTCGTTGATCCGGGTGATACGGTGATTATCGAAGGGCCGAGCTTTCTCGGCGCGGTGCGGCGTTTCGTCCAAAGCGGCGCTCGGCTGGTGACCATCCCGGTTGACGAGTACGGCATGGATGTGACGGCGCTGGCCGATACCTTGCGCGCGCTGGCCGCTGAAGGTCGGCGGCCAAAGTTTATTTACACTATTCCCACGTTTCACAATCCTACTGGTGTAACATTGACGCTTGAGCGTCGTCGGCAACTGGTGGCGCTCGCTGCCGAATATGGGGCGCCGGTTGTGGAAGACGACGCCTATCTCGATCTACGCTTCACGGGCGAATCACTCCCCTCACTGGCCGCGCTCGATCAGGAAGGCTGGGTAATCCGGGTCGGTACGTACTCGAAGATCCTTGCCCCCGGTTTGCGGATCGGCTGGGTGCATGCCCGCCGCGAAATCATCGATCGTCTGCTTATGGTGAAGGCTGAAGGCACGACCGGCCCCTTCATCACTCGGGTTGTTGCCCGTTATAGCGCCGATGGTCGGCTCGAACAACACATTGCTGCGCTGCGCCGCCACTACGCGACTAAGTGCGAAGTGATGGCCGCTGCTATTCGGCGCCACTTCCCTGCCGAGGCGCGTTTCGTGATGCCGGCGGGAGGTTTCTTCATCTGGGTAAGGCTTCCAGAAGGGGTGAGCGCCGGAACCCTACTCAATGCGGCTCGCGCCCGTGGCGCCGAGTTCCTGCCGGGTACCGCCTGCTTTGCCGAACCAGGCCATGGTGATGATGCGATCCGCCTTGCTTTCAGTTTTCAAAGCAGTGAGCGGATTGAGCAAGGGATTGCCGCCATTGGCGCTGCATTCGCTGATGTGTAACTGTCATCTGGCTGCGGTTCTAATGCAGTTCATCTGAGCGGCATATGAACTGGCGGGGAAGGCAATAATGAGAGTTGCCTTCCCCGCCAGACATGACCTTTGCCGTTTCAGCGCACTTACTCAGCTACGTGGCTGAAGATGTCAGTTTCAGAGATAATCCCAATCGGTTCGCCGTTTTCTACTACGGCGAGGCGTCGGATATTGCGCTCAACCATCAATGCTGCGCATTCGGCAATCGATGTCTCTGGACTGACGCTCAACAGCGGTCGCGTCGTCAGGTCACCTACCGTCAAGCCATCAACCGCTCGACCTTCGCGCACCACCTTCTTCAGCACATCACGCATCGTCATGATACCCCACTCGCCGCTGGCATCAGGCTTGACGATCACCGAGTGAATATTGCGACCGCGCATATAGATAGCTGTCTCGCGCAGCGAAGCCTCAGCCGGGACGGCCACGACTGCGCGGGTCATCACCGCGCCGACACTGTTGTGCGGATAGACCTTGCCGTCAGCCCGCCGCAAGATCTCTGGGCCGAAGGTTTCGGCCAGGTGGGGCACATCGCCGGCAGCGATCTTCTCCATATTGGCGATAATCAGGCTGGCAAACTCCGAGGTCTTCACCTCGCGCGCGCCCTCCATCAGGCGGGCAAAGTCATACGTCACTGTTTTATCGGCGATAGTGCGCTCGAGGCCAGCGATGATCAGATCGGCAGCTTCCGTCCAGCCCATGTAGCGCAGCATCATCTCGCCTGACAGGATGACCGAACCAGGATTCACCTTGTCGAGGTCGGCATACTTCGGCGCAGTGCCATGGGTCGCTTCAAAAATAGCGTGACCGGTCACGTAGTTGATATTGCCACCGGGGGCAATACCGATGCCACCCACTTGCGCGGCCAGCGCATCAGAGAGGTAGTCACCGTTGAGATTCGGCGCGACAATCACGTCAAATTCGTCAGGCCGCGTCAGTACCTGCTGGAAAATAATGTCGGCAATAGTGTCTTTCACCAAAATCTTGCCGCTGGCCAGCGCCTCGCGCTGTTCGGCGTTGGCCGCCGCTTCGCCGCGCGCCGCTTTGGTGCGTTCCCATTGCGCCCAGGTGTAGACGTAATCGCCAAACGCGCGTTCGGCATATTCGTAAGCCCAGTCGCGGAATGCGCCCTCGGTAAACTTCTGAATGTTCCCCTTATGCATCAGCGTGATGCTCTTGCGCTTATAGTTAATCGCGTACTGGATGGCTGCGGCCATAATCCGCTCAGTACCGATCCGGCTGATCGGTTTGATGCCAATCCCAACTTCGATCTTGCCTTCCGGCATTTCGCCGATCATGCGCCGGAACTCATCGGTCTTTTCCGGAGTGCCGAAGCGGATCTTCTCAAAGTCTTTGGGGAATTCGCGTTGCAAAAACTCGATGATCCTGGCTGCTTCCGCGCTGCCGCCACGGTATTCGATCCCCGTGTAGACATCTTCCGTATTCTCGCGGAAGATCACCATATCGACCTTTTCCGGATGCTTGACCGGTGAAGGAACGCCGGCAAAGTGACGCACCGGGCGCTGGCAGACGTAGAGGTCGAGGTGCTTGCGCAGGGCAACGTTTAGCGAACGAATACCACCGCCGACCGGCGTGGTAAGTGGCCCTTTGATCCCAACCAGATACTTCTGGAAGATCTCGATAGTTTCATCCGGCAACCAGTTGCCGGTCTGCTGGAAGGCCTTTTCGCCAGCCAACACCTCGAGCCACTCGATCTTTCGCTTGCCGCCGTAGGCCAGCGCAACTGCGGCATCGAAGACGCGCACGCTGGCGCGCCAGATGTCGCGGCCAGTGCCATCGCCTTCGACGAAGGGAATAACCGGATGGTCTGGTACGTGCAAGCGCCCGTTTACAATTTGAATGGCATCGCCCGCTGGGGTCGGTGTCATAGTCGTGACTCCTTACACACCTTACAATAGATTGCGGCCTGTATTATAGCCGACAATTGCCGCTTTGACTACTTGCGTTTGAGTCGGATAGTTCAGGAGGATTGCCCAACATCTGCTCATCTCCTGCACGAAATTGATGGGCAAAGTATGAAAAATCGTTGCCTCTATCACAAATATTGCCGGTCAGTCAGCGAGGCTGCGTCATTGCACAGCTCTGTCTCTATAGATTGCAATGATATTTCCCTTAGATCGTGCTGATTGACACAAGTCTGAAGACAGGTATAATTCCTTTGACACCTCTGCCCGCATGAGCGGGTACCGCGATAGCATGCTGTGAGGCCGCCTATGCTCGACGCATACATTCCGGTGCTAATCCTCTTTCTTATAGCAGTTTTCATCGCCGTCTTCGTCATCACCCTCTCGGCCTTGCTTGGCCCGCGCCGCAGCACGCCACGCAAACTGGCGCCTTACGAGTCGGGTATGGATCCGGTCGGGCAGGCGATCCGCCGTATACCGGTGAAGTTCTACGTCGTTGCAATGCTGTTTATCGTCTTCGACATTGAAGTCGTCTTTTTCTACCCCTTTGCGCTGGTCTTTCGCCAGCTCGGCCCTGCCGGCCTCGCGGTGATGGGTGTCTTCTTCCTGGTGCTGCTCGTCGGCTTTGTGTATGAATGGAAGAAAGGTGCGCTGCGATGGGAATAGAAGAGAAGGCCGGTAATCTCGGTATTGTCACCACCACCCTTGAGACGGTGGTGAATTGGGGACGCACCAATGCGATGTGGCCGTTGCTCTTTGGTCTGGCATGTTGCGCAATCGAAATGATGGGAGCGCAGGCCAGTAATTACGATCTGTCGCGGTTTGGCATGGAGTTGAACCGCGCTTCGCCTCGCCAGGCCGATCTGATGATTGTGGCCGGACGAGTGTCGCGCAAGATGGCTCCGGTCGTGCGTCGCCTCTACGATCAGATGCCTGAGCCAAAGTGGGTGATCGCAATGGGTGATTGCGCTGCTTGCGGCGGTATTTTCAATAACTATGCGATTGTGCAGGGGGTTGATGAGGTGGTGCCGGTGGATGTCTACGTCGCCGGCTGCCCACCCCGCCCCGAGGCGCTCATCGATGGCATCATGATGTTGCATCAGAAGGTTATGCGCGAAAAGATCAGTGGTAAGAAGGAAGCGCCGATTCGGCTCGATCAGCCGCTTGTGCAGGTGAAGTAGTATGGATAATCAGACGGTGCTTGCCGCCTTGCGTGATACAGTTGGGCGCGAGATCCGCGCAGTCAGCGAGTTTCGTGGCGATCTGAGCGTGACGCTAACACCGGCTGGCTATCTGGCCGCCGCTCAGTTCTTGCGCGATGATCCCGAGCTGGCATATGTTTTCCTCGAAAATCTGTGCGGGGTCGATTATCTGGGGCGCAAGCCGCGCTTCGAGGTGGTTGCCCATCTTACCAGTTTGCGCCATCGCCACCGCGTGTGTCTGAAAGTTGGCTGTGACGAACCCGATCCAACCGTGCCGTCACTCACGCCGCTCTTTCCGACGGCCAACTATCAGGAACGCGAGACGTTTGACCTGCTTGGGATTAAGTTTGCCGGCCATCCCTCGCTTACCCGGATTCTGCTGCCTGATGATTGGGTCGGCCATCCGTTACGGAAGGATCATCCGCTCGGTGACGAAGAGGTTGCGTTCACATTTAATCAGGAACGCATCTATGCGCGCAAGCCATTCGCAAGGGAGTAGTCGCGTATGACTGAACCGATTACTGTGCCGACCCCTCAGCAGATTATCGAGCCGGCGATCTCGGGTCGTACCGAGACGATGGTGCTGAATATGGGGCCGCACCATCCGAGTACGCACGGTGTGTTGCGGCTGGTGCTTGAGCTTGATGGTGAGGTGGTCGTCAATCTTGCGCCCGATGTCGGTTATCTGCATACCGGCATCGAGAAGACGATGGAGAGCAAGACCTATCAGAAGGCGGTAGTGCTTACCGACCGAATGGATTATCTGGCGCCACTCTCGAATAACCTCTGCTATGCGCTGGCGGTTGAGAAACTGCTTGAGGTTGAAATTCCAGAACGGGCGCAGATTGCCCGCGTCTTGCTCACCGAATTGCAGCGGATCTCGTCACATCTCGTCTGGTTGGGCACGCACGCGCTCGATCTGGCGGCAATGAGTGTCTTCCTCTACGCCTTCCGCGAGCGTGAACAGATCCTCGATATCTTTGAACTGGTCTCCGGCGCTCGCATGATGACCAGTTATTTCCGCATCGGCGGGCTGGCTTACGATCTGCCGGCTGATTTTCTCCCAACCGTCGAGCAGTTCCTGGCAATTATGCCGTCGCGCATTGATGAATACGAGGATTTGTTGACTGCAAATCCGCTCTGGCTCGAGCGTACCGTCGGTGTTGGCGTGATTGATGCCCAGGCCGCAATTGCGCTCGGTCTCACCGGCGCGAATCTGCGCGCGACCGGTGTGGCTTACGATGTGCGCAAGGCGATGCCGTACAGTGGTTACGAAACGTATTCGTTTGAGATCCCGATCGGCAAGAATGGCGATATTTACGACCGCTATCGGGTGCGCATTGCCGAGATGCGCCAGAGTGTGAAGATTGCCCAGCAAGCGGCTGAGCGCTTGCGCGAGTTGGGGCCGGGACCGGTGGTAACGCCGAATCGCAAGGTGGCTCCCCCGCCTAAGCGCGAGATTACCGAGAGTATGGAGTCGCTCATTCACCACTTTAAGTTGTGGACTGAGGGGTTTAAGCCACCGCGCGGCGATGCCTATGTCAGTATCGAGTCACCTCGCGGCATTCTCGGCTGCTATGTTGTGAGCGACGGTAGTCCCAAACCCTGGCGCGTTCACTTCCGGGCGCCGTCGTTTATCAATTTGCAGAGTCTGGCCCACATGGCAAAAGGTCGTCTGGTCGCCGATCTGGTGGCGCTGATTGCGAGCCTCGATCCGGTATTGGGTGAGGTGGATCGCTAGCGTGGAGGAGACTGTGAAACTACTCGAAACCCATCGGGCTGAGATCGAAACCATTGTGGCCCGATATGCCAGCAAACGGAGCGCAGTGTTGCCGTTGCTGTACCTCGCCCAGGATACCTACGGCTATCTTACTGACGAGGCTATCCGCGAAGTGGCGACAATTCTGGAATTACCGCCGACCGATGTCTACGAGGTGGTCGGATTTTATACCCTCTTTTATAACCGTCCGGTTGGAACCTGGGTGTTGCAGGTGTGCGATGATGTGCCCTGCTGCTACTGCGGCGCCGAAGAGCTGATTGCGGCGCTAAAGCAGACGCTTGGTATCAGCGAAGATGAGACCACCCCTGACGGTATGTTTACCCTCCAGCGGGTGAAGTGTCTGGCCGCATGCGACCGCGCCCCAGTGTTGCAGGCCAATCTTGATTACGTCTACGATGTGACCCCCGATCGAGTGCAAACATTGCTCAACGACCTGCGCGCGCGTGCCGCCGAAGCGCGCAAGCGAGGTGTGAGCGGTCGGTTTGCCGAAGATTATGAGTTTACCCGCGATGGCCGGCTGGTTCAGATCGAACGGTTTGCGCCATACCGGCCACGAGAGTTTGTGATCGAGCCGCCAGCGCCGGTATCATCGCCACCGCCTTCCGTGGTGCCAGAAGCCGATGCCGGTCTCGATCGGGCCGATACGCGCAAAGCCTCGCCGTTATGATGTCGCACTGGTTGCCAGTTGGTGCGCTAGAAAGTTGAGTGCGATGGGTCTGAGTGAACATATTGTGATGCGGGAACTCGACATTCCCGATATTGCTGATTTTGAAGTGTACCGCCGCCACGGCGGCTGGGAAGCCTATCGCTACGCTTTGACCGAGAAGACGCCGGCTGATATTGTACAGATGGTTAAGGATTCCGGGTTGCGTGGACGCGGCGGCGCCGGTTTTCCAACCGGGATCAAGTGGGGTTTTCTGCCCAAAGGGGTTTACCCGCGTTACCTCCTTTGCAATTGCGATGAGTCTGAGCCGGGCACATTTAATAACCATCAGATTATTGACCGGAATCCCCATCAATTGATTGAAGGCGTGGCGTTGTCGGCGTATGCGATTGAAGCGAACACGGCCTATATCTATATGCGGGGCGAGTTTGCCGCCGCAGCGCGCGCGCTCGAACAGGCCATTGCGCAGGCGTATGCCGCCGGTTTCTTAGGTAAGAATATTCTCGGTACCGGCTTCGATCTTGACATCTATATCCACCGTGGCGCCGGCGCCTATATCTGCGGCGAAGAGACGGCGTTGATGGAGTCGCTGGAAGGCAAAATCGGTCAGCCTCGCCTGAAGCCGCCTTTCCCGGCAGTGGCCGGTCTGTACGGGAAGCCGACTATTATCAACAATGTCGAAACGCTGGCTAATGTGCCGCGAATCGTTGAAAAGGGTGTGGCATGGTACCGTTCGCACGGCACCGAAAAGAGTCCGGGTACGAAGTGCTTTTCGCTCAGCGGTCATGTGAATCGACCCGGGAACTACGAACTGCCCTTTGGCGTGCCGTTGCGTGAGTTGATCGAGTCGCCTGAATACGGTGGCGGCATGAAGGGTGGTCGTCCGGTGAAGATTATCATTCCCGGTGGCGCGTCAGCGCCATGGCTTACCGCTGACCATCTTGACGTGCCGCTCGACTACGAAAGCATTGCTGCCGCCGGCTCGATGCTCGGTTCTGGAGCAGTGATCGTGCTCAATGATACCGTCTCGGCGCCCCACCTCGCCTACAAAATGGACGAGTTCTTTAAGCACGAGAGTTGTGGCAAGTGTACACCCTGCCGCGAGGGAACCCACTGGTTGGTTCGCACGCTCCATCGCATGGTCGAAGATGGCCATGCCACTGCTGCCGATATTGACACCCTGCACAGCATCTATCGCCAGATGGCCGGTAACTGTTTCTGCCTGTTGGGTGAAAGCGCAGTGATGCCGATTAAGAGCGCGCTCCAACTCTTCCCGAGCGAGTTTGAGGCGCTGGTGAAACGCTCTGGCAAGAGTAACGGTCACCACATTCCACTGGTGGCACATCATTAAGGGGGCCGCAACCAGAGGCTGAAGGCGCAGGGGCGGCGATTGTCGCGCGCAAGAAACGACTGGGCGAAAATCGGTTTGAACAACGGTCTTGGCCGCCGAACAAGCCTGGCATCGCTTCACGCATCGGTAACCCGAGCGGAAGCGCAGCAGATCCGCCATTACCCGTTGTTAGCATAAAGGGTAACGTGCAATGTCTGATGTGACACTTACCATCGATGGCGTGCAGGTCACGGTGCCTGCCGGTACTAATATCGTTGATGCCGCGCGACAGGCAGGCATCGCGATCCCGGTTTTTTGTTACCATCCGCGCCTCAAACCGGTCGGCATGTGCCGGATGTGTCTGGTTGAAGTTGGCACGCCGAAGGTCGATCCGGCGACCCGACAACCGGTGCTTGACGCCAACGGTCAGCCGGTGATTGCTATGATGCCCAAGCTGCAAACCGCCTGCACGACGCCGGTCAGTCCGGGGATGGTGGTCAAGACGACGACCGAGCAGGTGAAGTTTGCTCAGCGCGGTATTCTGGAATTTCTCCTCACCTCGCATCCGCTCGATTGCCCGGTGTGCGATAAGGGTGGCGAATGCCCGTTGCAAAATCTGACTATGGGTTGGGGGCCGGCGGTTTCACGTTTCGATTACAACGACAAGGTGCATTTTGAGAAGCCGGTTAAGCTGGGCGATCTGATCTATCTCGATCGCGAACGCTGCATTTTGTGCGGTCGGTGTGTGCGTTTCCAGGATGAGATTGCCGATGATCCGGTGCTCGGTTTCGATCATCGTGGTCGGAACTGGATGATTATCTCGAAATCGGATCCTCCCTTTGCCAGTAAGTTTTCCGGCAATACGACCGATATTTGTCCGGTTGGTGCGTTGACCAGCAGCGATTTCCGGTTTAAGGCTCGCGTATGGGAGTTGCAGAGCAAGCCGGTGGTCTGCACGCTGTGCCCGGTTGGGTGCAATCTCACCTTCGATATGCGCCACGACCGGCTGATGCGCGTGATGCCGCGAGAGAATGCAGCGGTCAATGACATCTGGATTTGCGACAAGGGTCGCTACGGTCATCGCTTTATCGAAGCGCCTGAACGGCTTACGACACCTCTGGTGCGGCGCAACGGTACGCTGATTCCCGTGAGCTGGGATGAGGCATTGGAGGTGGTGGCCGATCAGTTGACGATTATTCGGGCGCGCCACGGTGGTCAGGCATTGGCTGGTCTGGCCGGGGCGCATTTGAGCAACGAAGATCTCTACCTCTTTCAGAAGCTGCTTCGCGAGTTGGGTAGCGAGAATATCGATACCGGTATTGGCGGGCCGTCAGCGCTGTCGGCAGATGTGATTGGTGGTCTGCTCGCTCCCGGCCCTGATACCGATCTGAGCAAGCTGGGTGCCGGTACGGTAGTGTTCGTAGTCGGCGCCGATCCCGAAGAAGAGGCGCCATTGTACATGCTGCGTTTGCGTGGGATTGCGCAACGTGGCGGTAAACTGGTGGTTGCCGGCTTGCGACCAACCAAACTGGATCGCTCTGCAACGCAGGTAGTGCGATACCGGCCTGAGGGTGAACTGGCTTTTGCGCAGGGTCTGCTGAAAGCGGCGATTGAATCTGGCGCAAAGACGGCGTTGCTTGAGCAGGTGCCGGGCTGGAATGAAATGCGACGAGCGCTGAGTCAGGCAAAGCTGACCGATCTGGCCGCCGCCTGTGACCTGACGGAATCAACGCTCATTCAACTGGCCCGAGAGTTTCTGTCTGCTGAGCAGAGCCTGATCGTTTACGGGTGGGAAGCGCGTAGCGCCGGGTCGGCGCTAACTGAGCTGCTGGCCGCGTTGATGCTGCTCAGCGGGAAGGCCGGAAAGGCTAACAACGGTATCATTGCCCTGTTGCCCGGTGGCAATAGTCGCGGCGCGATCGAGATGGGAGTGCGTCCCGATGCCGGGCCGGGCTATGCCCTGCGCAAACAGCGCGGTCTCGACGCCAATGGCATCTGGTCGGCGGCACAGTCAGGTCAGGTGCGCGCGATCTGGCTGGCTGGCGTCGATCCGGCTGCCAGTGTGCCGGCAGCGCGGGCCGCGTTAGAAGCGGCTGAATTCGTGGTAGTGCAAGACCTCTTCCTTACTGCCAGCGCTGAACTGGCCGATGTGGTCTTGCCGGCCACCAGCGTCGCCGAACGCGAAGGCACATACACTAATGCCGAACGCCGGGTGCAACGCTCGCGACAGGCTTGCGCGCCGGTAGGTGAAGCGCGACCAGACTGGCAGATTGTTACTGCTGTTGCTCACGCATTGGCGATGGTGCCGATTGGCGGTGGTCGCCATGGCCCGATCCCGGTGAAGGCAGAAGCGTGGGATTATATCGTAGCAGGTGATGTGGCTGACGAGATTGCCAAAACCGTGCCGGGGTATGCCGGTATCACTTACGCTGCGTTAGCTGCAACTGGCAGCGGTGGCAATTGGGGGCGTCAATTCGATGACGCGATCTACTACGATGGCACCAGCTATACCAACAGCGAGGGCGTTGGTCTCGTTTTGCCGGCGCTGGCCGCCAAAGCTGCGCTGCATCTTGCCTTCACCGGCGCTACGACCGGCTTTGCCGATGATCGGCCTTTGCTGTTGCTCGAACAGGTGCTGGCGTATGCCGATCAGCGCCATCTGCGCGGTTCAAAATTGCAAAGTCTGGTACCGGCAGGTTGTGTTGCCCTCAGCAACGATGATGCAGCCAAACTAAACATCCACAGCGGAGATCGAGTGCGGTTGACCTCGGCGAGTGGTGAACTGGTGCTGCCCGCGCGGGTGCTGGCCGATCTACCGGCAGGGATGGTCTTATTGCCGGCAGGGCTGGCCGATGTTGAGGCGGCAGCAATTGAGACGGGGCCGCGCACGCGGGTAAGTCTGGCGAAGGTGGTGATGGGGTAGCGTTAAGGGAGCAATTATGGATTGGCTCACCATTCTGATTATCGTCATTCAGTGCTTTGTCATCACGCTGGCGGTAACGACTGCCTTCGCATATCTCACCCTGTTTGAGCGGCGGTTACTGGCCCGGCTCCAGAACCGGGTTGGTCCCAACCGGGCCGGGCCGGGTGGATTTTTGCAGCCGGCGGCTGATGCAGTCAAGCTCTTTTTTAAGGAAGACATCGTGCCAGCGCTGGCCGATAAACCGGTCTATCTGCTGGCGCCGGCGCTGGCGGTCATTCCGGCCCTGATCATCTGGGCAGTGATCCCGTTTGGCTGCCTTAATCTGAACTGGGATTATCAGGCCTGTTATGATCCGGATCGGAGCAATCTGTGGAATATTTTGCAGATTACCGATCTCAATATCGGTATTCTTTACGTATTGGCGGTAACGAGTATCGGCGTCTACGGTATTACGCTGGCCGGTTGGGCCTCGAATAATAAATACTCGATGCTGGGTGGTATCCGTTCATCGGCGCAACTGATCTCGTATGAACTGGCGTTAGGATGCGCAATACTCAGCGTCGTAATGACGTATGGTACCTTTTCGATGCATGAGATCGTCAGTCAGCAACGAGGCTGGTTGTGGGGCATCATCCCTCAATTGCTCGGTTTCGTGATCTACATGATCGCGGCAACAGCAGAAGTGGTGCGGGCGCCATTCGATCTGGTAGAAGCCGAGCAGGAATTGACCGGCGGTTACAACACCGAATACGGTTCAATGAAGTTTGCCCTCTTCTTTATGGCCGAATATATCAAACTGATTGCTATCTCGGCGCTGGCAGTGATCTTCTTCTTTGGCGGCTGGCATTTCCCCGGCCTTGACATTCTTGGGCGGGAAGTGACTGCGCTGGCCGGTCCGGTTGTGGGTAGTATCGTCTTCGGCATCGTCTCACTCGGCGCGTTCCTGCTCAAGGTTACCATCTTCCTGTTCATTTCAGTCTGGGTGCGCGCCTCGTGGCCACGTCTGCGCTACGATCGGCTGATGGATTTGGGCTGGAAGTGGCTCTTGCCGCTAGGCCTGCTTAATCTGGTGTACACGACCGTCGTGATCGTGCTCATTCCCGATCGCGTCGTTCATTCGTGGATCTTGTTCGGCTTAGGCGCATTGACGCTCGCGATTGCTATCGGCATTAACCGCGTGCCGAAGCCGGTTGACAATGTTACATTCGTCAATGATATTCAATTACCGTCATCGCAGGGGTAACATATCTGGGTTACTTTGCAGTAAGAAACCAGCCTGGGCGCTGGTAAGCGCCTGCTGAAAGGATAGTGAAGCATGCTCAAAGAACTGGTCAAAGGGTTAGGCACAACGCTCCGCTACATGTTCAAGCGACCGGTGACAGTGCAGTATCCCGAAGTGAAGCGACCGGTGCGCGAGCGTTTTCGCGGTCGGCATGAGCTAAAGCGGTTTGCAAACGGCCAGGAGCGCTGCATCGGTTGCGCGCTCTGCGCCGCAGCGTGTCCTGCCGATGCGATTCTGGTCGTGCCGGCAGAAAATGATCCGGCAAATCCCCACTCGCCGGGTGAGCGGTATGCTGCTGTCTACGAGATCAATATGCTGCGTTGCATCTTCTGTGGCTACTGCGAAGATGCCTGTCCGACCAACGCGATTGTGCTCGAGCATCAGTACGAATTGAGTTTCTACGACCGACGCGCGTCGATCTATACCAAAGAGATGCTGCTGGTGCCGCCGGATAAGGGTCATGGCGATCCACCGCCGATTTTGCAACAGATTAACCGGCAACCAAGTCCACCGGCAAAGATTGATTTGTGATCGGGCGCAGAAGGGTTCTGACACTGTTATGATCGGGCGCCAGGCGGCGGTTGCGCGCTGCAACATCACGGATGGTTTGGCGCTTTTGCGTCTTCACGCCTGACGTAAGCGGAGCACGGTGTATGGAATTAATCTTGTTTCTCATCACGGCGGCAGTTGCCATCGCCGGAGCAGTGGCAATGCTGATTTCGCGCAATGCAGTGCATAGCGCGCTCTTTTTGCTACTCAACTTTGGCGCGATTGCGGTGTTGTTTTTGTTGCTGCGCGCCCCGTTTCTGTTTGCCATCCAGTTGACGGTGTACGCTGGCGCGATCATGGTACTCTTCTTGTTTGTGGTGATGTTGTTGGGGGCCGAGAAGGTTGAAGATGCGCCGGATCGGATCGCGTGGCAGCAACCGCTAGCGTTGTTGTTAGGACTGGCCCTGCTGATTGTCTCAGTTGTGGTAGGATTGGGCAGCGCCACGACTCCACCGCCAGATGGCGAGGAATTGATCAAATTTAGCGATCCACGCTCGTTGGGAGAACTACTCTTTACCGATTACCTGTTGCCCTTTGAAATCACCGGCTTCATTCTGCTGATTGCGGTGATCGGGGTGGTCGTGTTGAGTCAGCGGGGGAGGAAAATTTGATGGTGCCCACGTCGTACTATATCTTGCTCAGCGCGATCCTGTTTACCATTGGTGTGCTTGGTGTATTATTGCGCCGGAATGCAATCGTAGTCTTCATGTCGGTTGAGTTGATGCTCAATGCGGCGAATCTGGCGCTGGTGGCGTTTGCTCGCGAACAGTTAGGGGTTGAAGCGCAGGTGCTCGTCTTCTTCGTGATCACGGTAGCCGCTGCTGAGGTTGCGGTTGGGCTGGCATTGCTGGTTGCCATCTTCCGCACCAAGCGCACAGCCGATGTCGATGAAGTCAGCACATTGAAGGGCTAGCCGGCTATGGAACTGTTGATCTGGTTGATTCCGCTGCTCCCATTTATTGGCTTTCTCTTAAACGTTTTTGTCATTCGCCGCGAACGCGAAGCCGGTCTGGTGGCAAGCGGCGTGGTGGTGGCGGCATTTGTGGTTACCCTGATCGCGGTGGCAATGCTGGCCGGCATGCCACCAGAAGAGCGACGGATCGTGAGCACCGCCTGGGAGTGGATCAATACCGGCAGCTTCCGGGTACCATTTGCGATTATGTTCGATCCGCTCACTGCGGTAATGGCCCTGTTGATCACTGGTGTCGGCGCGTTGATCCATATCTACTCAATTGGCTACATGCACGGTGATCCGCGGGTGGTGCGCTATTTCGCCTACCTCAATCTGTTCGTCACCATGATGCTTTTCCTCGTGATGGCGAACAACCTCCTGCTGCTCTTCCTCGGTTGGGAGGGTGTCGGTCTCTGTTCGTTCCTCTTGATCGGGTTTTGGTTTGAGCGTAAGTCGGCTGGCGAGGCGGCGGTCAAGGCGTTTATCGTCAATCGAATCGGCGATGCGGCCTTCATCCTGGCGATGCTGGCAGTCTTTACCTATTTCGGCACGTTGAATTTTTACGGTGACGGCGAGGGTGGTCAGATTGGTTTTCTCGAGCGGGTGAGCGATATTGCCGGTTTGCGGATTGGCCCTGACTGGCAGCCGATCTTTGTCAGCACGGCGATCTCATTTCTCTTGCTTATCGGCGCTACCGGCAAGAGCGCGCAGTTTCCCCTTTTCGTCTGGCTGCCTGACGCAATGGCTGGCCCTACTCCCGTTTCGGCGCTCATCCACGCTGCAACAATGGTGACTGGTGGCGTCTATTTAATGGCGCGCACTGAGGCGCTCTTTACCGCTTCGTTTACGACGCAGGGCTGGGTGGCCTGGATCGGCGCCGTGACGGCGCTGCTGGCCGGCACGGCGGCCATGGCGCAGTGGGATATTAAACGGGTGCTGGCTTACAGTACCGTGTCACAGTTGGGCTTTATGGTGGCTGCTTGCGGGATGGGTGCATATGTAGCAGCCATCTTTCATCTCCTGACCCACGGTATCTTCAAGGCGCTGCTCTTCCTCGCTGCCGGTTCGGTCATCCACGGCACCCACGATACGCAGGATATGCGGCGGATGGGTGGGTTGAAGGACGCGATGCCGATAACGTTCCGTACCTATGTCATCGGCGCGCTGGCGCTGGCCGGAATTGTGCCGTTAGCCGGCTTCTGGAGCAAAGATGAGATCCTGGCGCACGCGATCAGTCACGGCCATACCCCGATCTTCATCATCCTCTTCTTGACCTCGCTGTTGACCGCCTTTTATATGGGTCGGCAGGTGGCGTTAGTCTTCTTCGGCACGCAACGCGATCCGGGTTACCATCCGCACGAAAGCCCTGCGATTATGACAGTGCCGCTGATCGTGCTGGCTGTGGGTGCGGTAATCGGCGGTGTGATTAATCTGCCGGTGCTGCACTGGCTGACCGATTGGCTCGAACCGGTTCTGCACGAGAAAGCCGGCGAGTTTAACATCTGGCTGGCGTTGATAGCTACGATAGGGGCCGTGGGAACCGGGTATCTGGGCTGGTGGGTTTATACCACCAATGCAGCCAGAATCAAGATCGGCGGGAAAGACCCGGCCTATCGCTACAGTGGTGACATCTGGGAGGGCATGGAAGAGGCCTGGTATCTTGATCGACTCTACCAGCGCACGGTAGTTGCCGGTTTTGAGCAACTGGCCAACTTTCTGGCTCGTGTCTTCGATCCGCAAGGAGTTGATGGCCTGGTTATGGGCATTGGCCGATTCTTTGGCGGGTTGGCCAATGGTGTGCGCGCGTTGCAAACCGGCTACGTGCGCACCTACGCGCTCGTCTTCACGGTTGGCGTTTTGCTTGTGCTTGGGGTAATGCTCTGGTTTGCCCGCTAGGCGCAGGGTGAACGGGATCAGATAAATGGTCTGAGACCGGTAGTGTATTCCTGTGCCCGGTACGCGATGGCCGGGGTGGCGGTCGGCGCGCAGATTGCCGGTGCGCCACACCAAGAGGGAGGGTTATGAATCAGCTAGGCTTTCCGCTCCTCTCGCTCATCCTCTGGCTGCCGGCAGCCGGAGCGCTGGCGCTCTTATTCGTTCCACGCGCGAATGCCGGGCTGGCTCGCCAGGTGTCGCTGGCAACGATGATCGCGACGTTCCTGCTCTCGCTACTCCTGCCGCTGCGCTTTGAGACCAATCCGATGCAGATGGCAGTGGTGGGCGCGCCACCGGTAATGCAGTTCGTTGAAGAAGTGCCGTGGCTGCCGATTGTGGGGGCAACATATAGTCTGGGCATTGATGGGATTAGTCTCTGGCTGGTGATGTTGACCACGTTTCTCGGGCCGATCGTTACGCTGTCAACCTGGGATTCGGTCCACAAAGATGTGCGTAACTTCCAGATTCTGCTGCTGATCTTGCAGACAGCCATGATTGGCGTCTTTGTGGCTCAGGATCTCTTGCTGTTCTATCTCTTCTGGGAGTTTACGCTCATTCCAATGACCTTTTTGATCGGTATTTGGGGAAGCCAGAATCGCATTTACGCGGCGCGCAAGTTTTTTCTGTACACCTTTGCCGGCTCAGTCTTAATGTTGCTGGCGCTGATTGCGTTGCACATTCTGCATCGTGACGCGATTGCTGCGGTTGAACCGGGTTTTCGCGGCACCTTTAGCTTCAGCCAATTTGTCAGCGATCTGCGCGCCGGTAGGTTAACGCTCGATACCACGACCGAGCGATTATTGTTTGGCGCCTTTTTTCTGGCCTTCGCGGTCAAAGTTCCCCTCTGGCCATTTCATACCTGGTTGCCCGATGCCCACGTTGAAGCGCCAACGGCTGGATCGGTGGTGCTGGCTGGCGTCTTGCTCAAGCTGGGTGGCTACGGCATGATCCGCTACAATCTCACCCTCTTCCCGGCAGCGTCGCAGTGGGCTGCGCCGGCGCTGGCAGTGCTGGCGGTGATTGGGATTATCTACGGCGCGGCGGTGGCTTTTGCCCAGTCTGATATGAAAAAGCTGGTCGCCTATTCGTCGGTCAGTCATATGGGTTTTGTCGTGCTGGGTATCTTTGCGCTCAATGCGGAAGGCATTAGCGGCGCTCTGCTCCAGATGGTTAATCACGGGCTTAGCACCAGCGCGCTCTTCTTGATGGTAGGGGTGCTCTACGAGCGGCGACACACACGAGAACTGGCCGAGTACGGCGGTTTGTGGAAGGTGATGCCGGTATTTGCCGCCTTCAGCCTGCTGGTGGCGCTCTCGTCGGCAGGTTTGCCGGGGCTTAACGGATTTGTTGGCGAGTTTACCATCATCACCGGCGCATTTCGCTCGCCGCTGCTGGGCTGGATCTACGTTGCCTTCGCCGTTGGCGGAGTTGTGCTGGCAGCGGCGTATCTGCTCAAGCTGTTTCGGTCGGTGTTTATGGGTGATGTCTCGCAACCGGCAAATGCCACTCTGCCCGATCTCAACCGGCGCGAACTAACCGCTTTTGCGCTGCTGAGCATTCCAATCGTGGTAATCGGGGTCTATCCGGCGTTTTTCTTCGCCGGAATGCAACATAGCGTCGCAGCATTGGTCGCTGATTTGATCGCGCAAGCAGCCGGCAGTTAGGCCGATCCTGGCGCCGGGTGGCCAGCATGCGGTGAGGCAACGAGACGCTCTGTGCCAATAGTTGCAGAATATCACCGGCACAGGCGAGGAGGAGAGAAGATGGAGTCATTGGCGATCCCGCCGGTGGATCTGAGTTTGATAGCGCCACTGTTGGTAGTGGTGACATGGGCAACAGTCTTATTGCTGGTTGATGTCTTCTTCATTCCCGACGGTCGCAAGAAACTGACCGGCTATCTTGCAATTGCCGGGCTGGTCGTCGCTGGCCTGGTTGGCTTGCCCTTGTGGGGAGTGACCGGCACGACATTTGGCGGCATGGTGCGCCTTGATCCCTTTGCGCTGACGCTGACGTGGGTCTTCTTACTGATTGGCGCACTCAGTATTGCCATGTCGCTGGAATATCTACCCAATCAGGGGATCGAGCAAGGTGAATACTACCCCCTGATCATGTTTGCGGTCAGCGGCATGATCTTGCTGGCGCAGGGCGCCGATCTGATAGTGCTCTTTTTGGGTATTGAGACGCTCTCGATCACGCTCTACATCTTGACCGGTTTTGCGTATCCTCGCCTGACCTCGGAAGAGGCGGCGATGAAATACCTGGTGCTGGGCGCATTTGCCGCCGGATTTTTCGTCTATGGTATTGCTCTCATCTTTGGCGCAACCGGTTCGACGCGCTTGAGCGAGATCGGCGCGTATGCTGCCGGTCGTGTATTGGGTGATCTCAACCTCACCCTATTGCTGGGTGGAGCGGCAATGGTGTTGATCGCCTTCGCCTTTAAAGTGGCGCTGGCTCCCTTCCATATGTGGACACCGGATGTCTACGAGGGATCGCCGACGCCGGTTGCTGCGTTCATGAGTGTTGGCACTAAGGGAGGGGCGCTGGCTGCGCTGGTACGCCTGCTCTTTGAGGGGCTGCCAACGCTTAATGAGTACTGGCTGCCGGTGTTGGCCGGCTTGACGGCGTTAACAATGGTGGTCGGCAATCTGGGTGCGGTGGCGCAAACGAACGTCAAGCGCATGCTGGCCTATTCGAGCATCGGTCATGCCGGCTATGTGATGCTGGGCGTGATGGTAGCCGGTGAACAACGCGGGCCAGAAGCCTTTATCTTCTATATACTGGTCTATGCCTTAAGCAATCTGGGCGCGTTTGCCGTGCTGATTGCGCTCGAGCATGAGGGCGAAAATGCCTGGCGCCTGGATGATTTTGCCGGATTGTATCAACGTCAGCCGATGCTAGCCGTGGCCATGGCCATCTTTATGTTCTCGCTGGCCGGGGTGCCGCCAACGGCTGGATTTATGGCCAAATTCTATGCGTTGACCGCCGCCTGGGAAGGCGGTCTGCCCTGGTTGGCGCTGGTAGGTGTCTTGACCAGCGCAATCGCAGCCTTCTTCTATCTGCGCGTGATTATCCGGATGTTTATGACCGAGCCAGAGGGCGAGCCGGAGCCTGCGCTGAATCGTGGCCTGACCGCCGATATCGTGATTGCGGCGGTTGGCACAATTGGTATCGGCTTGATCCCGGCACCTGTTTTTGCGCTGGTCGAGCGGTCGCTGGTGGCGTTAGGGGGCTAAAGGCAGATACAGCCATTGAAGTGGGAGGTTGGTCAATAAAGACGGGGAAGAACGGACTACCGTTCTTCCCCGCTCATTTCGTCATCCCCGACCGAGCAAAAAATTGATCGTATCTACCAGCACAGTTGACTCGACCGGTTCAGGCACGATGGCAATCGTCCAATCACTGGCGTAGGGCACCGATTGTAACTCATTCATCGGCAGGTCGCTGACTATCACAATCGGCAGATTGGCTGTCGTCTCATCAGCGCGGAGACGCTCGATCAACTGCTCTTCCGGCGAAGCAAGCGCAGGCATTGCCACGATAAACAGTGCCGGCAGTGGAGCTGGCAGCTCATCGGGTGGGCAAGTTGTTACGCGGAAGTCATTGGCCGGTACGAGGGCCGCCAGTCGATTGGCGGTCGCGTCATTGGTTGAGACAACTGCAACCTCTACCATTCTCTCCTCCGCACGAGTATGCAGGTTGTTGGCCCATTGTAGCACACAGCCTTCTAATCCGCTACTCTTCACTGCTACCGGGCACAATCGCGTTAAAGCCGGCATCGACGTAGTGAATCTCGCCGGTAACGCCTGCTGATAGTGGCGAACAGAGATAAAGAGCGGCGTTGCCCACATCTTCAATCGTCACATTGCGGCGCAGCGGCGCATATTCAGCAAAGTGCTTGTGCAGGCTGCGAAAGTTAGAGATGCCGCTGGCAGCCAGCGTGCGAATGGGGCCGGCGCTAATGGCGTTGACGCGGATCCCGCGCGGACCGAGACCGGCAGCCAGATAGCGGACACTGGCTTCGAGCGCAGCTTTTGCAACACCCATTACGTTATAGCTTCCGATCACCTGGCGCGCGCCGTGATATGTCAGCGTCAGCACACTGGCATTGGGCGCGAAGAGTGGTTCGGCAGCTTTGACCAGCGCGATCAGCGAATAGGCGCTAATTTCAAGCGCGATGCGAAAACCTTCGCGGGTTGTATTGAGAATAGTGCCGCTCAGTTCTTCTTTGTTGGCGAAGGCGATAGCGTGAACGAGGAAGTCGATCTGTCCGAATGTCTCACGCGCTCGTTCCATCAAAGCGGCAATATCTTCATCCCTGGACACATCGCATGGCTCGATGAGTGGCGCGTTGAGACTTTCGGCGAGCGGACGCACGCGCCGTTCGAGCGCTTCGCCGAGGTACGTGAAACCAATTGTTGCCCCTTCGCGGTGTAATGCCTGCGCAATGCCCCAGGCGATGGAACGATCATTGGCAACACCGAGAATCAGGCCCTTCTTGCCTTCCATCAGGCCCATAGTTTGTTCCTCCACATTGATTGCCTGTCACAAAAAGGCGGGTGTTGACCGGCACAACGACGTCAATGAATCCTTCACTAGCGCGCCATCTTACCATACTTTGGCATAGTGGTTTGGTTGCTGACCAATGGCGAGGGAAAGCGGAGGCAACGTAGCGTAGTTCGCTATACGTTCTCAATGTCTTGCGCTCGCGCTACGTGTGCTCACCGTGCCATATTGAATATGCGAGCGGATCGACGGCAAGCCCGGTCACGCAGGCGCGGTCTGCGTCTCACTCTCTTGCCTGCCCTGGCTGAAAAGAGGGCAATTCGGGTGGTCAGCAGGGATGTCTGCATCTACATGCTGGGATTGTTCCGGCGTATCGAAGCATACCAAAACAGTAGCTGCGGCTCACAATCATTTTTACTGGCGCACACGAGGGATTTGCTATCGGCGCGCCATAATGAAGGTGATGATGCCTGCTCCGCATAGTATCGCAATGTGTGGTAGGATGACCATATTGCAAAATATGCGTCTGTCTGGTTTGGAGAGGAGCTTTGATGTGAGTCGAATATGGGGGTTTTATCGCGCGGTGTGGGTCGTGTTGGTGGCCGGTCTGATGCTGGCGGCATGCGGCGCGCCGACTGGGCCGACAGTTGCCGGTGTGCCTACAAGCAGTGCGCCGACGACGCCAGGGGAATCATCGGCGCCAGAAGGCGCCATTGCTCGCGTCGGTAATGGATATATCTTGCGGCAAGATTTTGATCGTTTTTATTTGCCCGGCGCCGATCCGCAGGCCCTGCTCGATCAGATGATCGATGTCGAGCTGGTGATTCAGGCAGCATTGCAATCAGGAGCGACTATTGATGAAACGCTGATCGATGGTCAGGTTGAGCAGTTGCGCCTGGCGCAGGCCGGTGGTGATGAGACGCAATTTGTCGCCTTTTTGCAAAGCAACAAGATTGCCGATGAAGCGGAGCTACGCCGGTTGTTGGGCCGCGATCAACTGATTGAGCAGATGCTGCTGAAGCACACCACTGCCGAACAGGTGCGCGCGCGCCATATCCTGGTGGCGGCTACACCCGATGAAGCTGAGAGCCGCAAGGAAACAGCCGAAGCGATTCTGACTGAGTTGCAAAATGGCGGCGATTTCGCTGCGCTGGCACGGGCGCGTTCGGACGATCCAGGGTCGGCGGCGCAAGGCGGCGATCTAGGTTGGGCGCCGCGCGGTGTGTATGTTGAACCGTTTGAGGAAGCAATCTTTAGCATGCAGCCCGGCGAGCTACGGTTGGTACAAACCGATTACGGCTGGCATATCATTGAGGTGCTTGAGGGGCCAGAAGTGCGGTCGTTCGATGATCGGAATTTGCTCGATACCCCTGCCGGTCAGGAGGCGTTCAACGCTACCTTCTTGCCATGGGTAGCCGAGTTGCGGAGCACTGCGGAAAGTGCCGGCCAGATCGAGATTCTCGTCGATGTGGCAACGTTGACCCAGCAATAACAATCATCGCAATAACGCAACGATGCGGCGCGTAGTTGGCGCATTCTTTGCCTTGAGCTGACTGCATTTCGTTCAATTGCCGTATCGTTGCGTTGCGCGGAACAAACGGTTGATCACGTTCATCATGATAACAAGGGACTTCTCTTTCACAGGAAGGACGTGATCGTGATGTTGCAGCGTCTCTGGATATTCTGTCTGGCCATCCTTGTCGGATGCGGCGCGGTGTCTGACCTGCCGGCAGAAACGCCGTCGGCGCCGCTCGCATCGCCAAATATAACAGCGACGGCTACCATTACGTTACCGACGGCTGTGCCAACATTGACGCCAGCTACGCCGCCGGCCTCTCCGACCGCGCCGGCAGCTTCTCCAACCGCACTGCCGGCCTCTCCGACCACGCCGCCAGCCTCGCCCACCCAGGTGGCGCAGCCGTCTATTGTTGCGCCGTCTTATCCGGCTGAGGTGCTCTTCACGCGAAACGGGGCGCTGATTGCGCTCGATCCGGCCAATGGCCGCGAGCGGGTGCTGGCTGCCGAGGCGCGCGATGTGGCGGTTGATGCTGCCGGTCGGCAAATTGCCGTCGCTTACGGCCAGGCAGTGAGCATTATCAGTCGTGATGATGGCGAGACTCGAACGCTGGTGAGTGGTCGCGCCGTCTATGGCATGAGCTGGGCGCCCGATGGCTTATCGCTGGCCTTTGCCGCGGCGGATGATCCGCCGACTTTGCCGCTTGATTGGGAACGCTGGAGTCGCTGGTGCGCCACAGCGACAGTTTACATCGTGGATCTGCCGACTGCTAGCGAACGTGAAATTGGTCCCGGTTGTGACCCGGTTTTCGCGCCTGATGGCCGTCGCCTCGCATATACCACATCGCCGGCAATGCAACCCGATTTCTTGCCCTTTCCCGGTCAAACCAATGCAATCCGCCTGATCAATCGCGCCGGCGCGAATGCCTGGAACTTCGCGACTGCCGATGGTTCGCCCCGGCAAGGTTATCTGGTGTATGGGCCGACCTGGTCTCCCGATGCGCGCCAGGTTGCTTATCAGCGATTTTTGGGCTATCAGGCGCTGGTTGACATCAACCTGACCATGATCGCCGGCAGCAGTGAAGGGGGCGGCGTGCCAGCTCTGGCCGGCGCCGGCTGGCATCGTCCGCCGGCTTTTGCGCCTGATGGCCAGACGTTGGCGTCAGTTGAATACAATTTCAGTGATGCGCGTGGCTTTACCGGATATGATGTCTGGTCGCTGAGTATCATAGCTTTGCAAGGCGAGCGACGGGAAATGTTGCCGGGTGGTGATCTGACGTTGCGCGGTCAGTTGACGGCTCGGATTCCGCGTGTCACTGCTGCGGCGTGGTCACCCGATGGCAATGCGCTGGCGGTAATAGTGCCATCAGCATGGAATCCAGACGCCGATCGAAATGCGCCCCTCTATGCCGAAACGACCGCTGGCGAAATCTGGCAGTTATCGCCGCAGGGAGAGCCACAACGTCGTCTGACTACGCTGGTCGATTACGCCAGTCCGTTGATTTGGGCGCCAGCCGGTTGGGCGACAGCGCAGATGGAAACGGGAGCAGTGATGTTTCCCGCTGATTGGGAGGTGTTACCGGCGACGCAGGTTGATGAGCTGGTGGCCGTTGGTAATGGCCGATTGGTTGGGCGACGCGCGGTGATCGATCCGGCAGCGGTTGATGAAACGACGTGGCCGCAGCTTGTAGCCGATTGGGTGACAGTAACCCAGGCAGAGGCACCGTATCGGCTCCCTGATGGTAGCCGTTTGATAACCTTTACTGGTCAGGCGGCCAACGGTAGTGCCATTGCCGGAGTTGCCCGGATCGGCGACGGCGCAATTATCGTCAGTTGCGCGCCACAAGCTGAATGGCCGTTGTATCGGGCAACCGGTATTGCGCTGGCAATAGCAGCGCGTTAATCGATGCTGTCGTGATTCGAAGGCGGACTACGCCCGGTAACGGACTCTTTGCAGGATAAACGCTTTGGGCATGCCGTGCTGCGTAACGAACAGGCCGGCGGTTACGTGTTATAATCTTCAGGTAATGGAGTTATGTTGGCTATCGAGTGAGGCTACCAATGCAGAACTTGTGGCACGATCTGGAGCCGGGTCCAGACGTTCCGAATGTCATTCATGTTGTAGTTGAAATTCCCAAGGGATCGCGCAACAAGTATGAGTTTGACAAACGGATCGGCGCGTTCCGTCTCGACCGGGTACTCTACTCGGCGGTGCAGTATCCGGGCGATTACGGTTTTATGCCGCAAACCTACTATGATGACGGCGATCCGCTCGATGTGCTGGTGATGACTAACCTGCCAACGTTCCCCGGCTGCATCGTCGAGGCGCGCCCGTTAGGACTCTTCCGCATGCTCGATAAAGGTGAGCCGGACGACAAAGTGCTGGCGGTGTTGCAGTACGATCCCTTCTTCGCCGACTACCACAACTACACTGCGCTGCCGGCGCACTACCTGCGCGAAGTAGAGCACTTCTTTACCGTGTACAAAGATCTGGAAGGCTCTCGAGTCGAGCCGGTCGGCTGGGAGTCGGCGGATGTTGCTCGTGAGCGGATTCAGTACTCGATCGATCGTTACTGGGATATGCGCGCCGGTCGAGTGCTCAAGCGTGCCTGATCGGGGATCCATGACTTCACGCCGTTCAGTCTCACATCGCACAGCCTATTCGGCTGGCGGTGTTATTTATCGTATTGTCGCCGCGCAGATCGAGGTCGCATTGATTGCCACCGATCGCGGTGAGCGTTGGGGGCTGCCTAAAGGGCACGTCAACCGCGGCGAAACTGCTGAGGCGGCGGCAGTGCGAGAGGTTGCCGAAGAGACCGGACTGGAAGGGGTTGTTGAGCGTCATCTGGCGACGATCGAATACTGGTTTCGCTCAGGCACAGCCAGAGTACACAAATACGTTGATCTCTTTCTATTGCGCTACCAGCGCGGGGAAGTTCGTCCCCAGGCCGGTGAAGTCGATGATGCGCGCTGGTTCCCGCTCGAAGAGGCCTTGCGCCGCGTCTCCTTCGAGCGGGAGCGCGATGTGTTATTGCTGGCTCAACAGGCACTGCAACACGCGCCTGACACGTCAACCTCGCCGTAGTCGGCAATGCCAATGGCAGACAGAGAGACGCAGCTATGAATGGTTATCTAGCATTGCTGCGTCTCTTTTCGTTCTCACCCACACAGGTCAGTGATTGCTATGAGCTACGTGATTGAAGTTCTGATTGATGAAGGTCTTGAAGCTGATGTCGGATTAGTCGAACGCGCGGCCCGTGCAGTTCTGGCTGCCGAGCAAGTGCCAGTTGGCTGTGAGATTGGCATCCGAATTACCACCGACGAGGAACTCCACCGGCTCAACCGCGACTTTCGTGGGGTTGATGCGCCGACCGATGTGCTCTCATTCGCCGATGATGGCGATCGAGGGCCATTTGTAACTGCGCCTGATCAGCCGCGTTACCTCGGCGATATTGCGATCTCGTATCAGCGGGTCGTTGCGCAGGCGATGGAATATGGGCACAGCCCGGCCCGCGAGCTGGCTTATCTGACCGTACACGGCGTGCTCCACCTGTTGGGGTACGATCACGAGCGTGGCCCTGTTGATGAGGCTGATATGCGCGCGCGCGAAGAGGCAGTCATGGCAGAGCTGGGATTGACGCGGTAGCGGCGTCCGATTCGGGTCGCTCACTACCGTCGTCGCCCAAAAACCTGATCGATGCCGTAGTCAATCACCAGATAGATGCCAACCGCCAGCAGGAGCAATCCCCACCAGGGCATCTGCACCCAGATCACAATATGGAGCCGTGACCAGATCAACCAGAACACCAGCAGAACAATCAGCGCGCTGATCAGCGAACGAAACTGGCGTGGCATACACTACTCCCAATCATCGTCTTCTGGTGGAGTCGGTGGTTGTGGTGGCGGAACCGGGCCGGGAACGCGAATGTGTTCGCAGATGGTTGCGCGGTGACCGAGCACCAGCACCCGATGGCGGGCCGTGGCGCGCAAGACCGGCGCAGCCTGGGCGCGCGCGCGATCAAGCAATTGTTGATCGGCAACCAGTGTTACCAGGCGTCCGCCTGGTTTCAGAACTCTGGCAATCTGGCGCAGCACATCGCGGTAGAGTTCGTTGAGGTCTTCGCCTTCACCGATCTGCGTACCGAATGGCAGATTGACGGCAACTTTGGTAACGCTGGCGTCGGGCAATGGCAACTTTTCCGCATTCCAGCGGCGCACTTCAATCTGGCCGCGAATGCCGCGTAAATTGGCCTGCATTGCAGTGACTGCCGCCGGGCTGATGTCGCCGCCGTAGAGCGCGGTAAATGGCCCGGCGGCAGCGCGTTCGAGGAGCAACGTGCCAACACCGGCCATTGGATCGAGAAAGATGTCATCTTCTGCTGGCTGCGTTAGCATAACCATTGCCGCGGCGAGCGCCGGACGTAGTGAAGCCGGCAGGTGGGCAATCTTGCCACGCATACGCAGCGATGAGTCAGACAGACGAATAGCAACGATCAACTCGCGCTCGAACAAGGTAGCCCACACTTCAAGATCGGCCTCTTCCTTGACCGCCTGCCAGCGACCTGGCCAGCCGTCACGAATGGCATCGGTAACGGCGCGTCCTAGCTCATGACGATGAAAGTTGTGTTTGCCGACCATACGGGCAACCACGCGAAAGGTTCCGCTCCGCTTCCCTGCGTTCAGTCGCTGCCAGACTTCCAGGGCCGGCTTGACCGTCGCTTCATTTCGGGTGGCGGCATAGATCTGGCGCAAGCCGCGCTCATCAGGGGCAATGTTGAACCCGCGGCTGGCAACGACGAAGACATCTTCGATGGTGCGGAGGGCAAGCAAAGGGCGGGGAGAACCTTGATGGTCGCAAATGATGACATCATTGCGCGCAGGCACGCCGCGCATGCCGATTTGACGCGGCGCAGGTCGGTTTGATTCGAATTGAATCTTTTGTTCTACCTCGCGCCATGTGAGCGGCGCCAGGCCAGGAAGGGTTTGTAACAGGTAAAGCATAAAAATACTGCTAAAAGGCTGTGCAATAGTCGGTAATAAGCCGGTACAGTGTGACCAGACTGTCAATTTCCACCCATTCTTCCGCCGAGTGCAGGCCGGCTCCTACCGGACCGAGACAGATTGCCGGAACGCCGAGATGGGAATAGTAGCGAGCGTCGGTAGCGAAGTGTTCGCGATAAAAACGGGGAGTCTGGCCGGTATAGCGCTCGATCAGACTGGCGATGCGTTCGACCTCGTGATGTTCGGGATCGGTGTTGAGACCGGCGCTGGCCAGCACGTTGACAAACTCGGCAGTGGGAAAGGCAGCGGCTAAATCGGTTTGAATCGCCTCAGGCGTAGTATCGGCTGTCCAGCGAATATCGAACGTAACAAACGCCTCGGCTGGCACTTGATTCCGCGATCCGGCTCCTACGTGAATCTCGGTTGGCGTGACAGAAGTGCGCCAGTCTTGCGGGCCGATAGGGGGAGGATAGCGTTCGGTCATAGCCTGGATGCCCTGCATCAGCCGGTAGACCGGATTGTCGCCTTCCCAGGGACGCGAACCGTGAGCGGCGCGGCCAGGAATGCGCAGTTGCGCCCACATACCACCTTTATGCTCGAACATAATACCGAGGTCGGTTGGTTCGAGGCAGAGCATGAAGCTACACTGCCATCCTTCATCGCGCAACCGACCGGTACCGTGGCGACCGCCAATCTCTTCATCAGTCACGAACTGAAAACCGACATCCGGTGGATGTGGAAGCGAGGCCAGATCGCGGATCAGCCGCATCATGACCGCAATACTGCCCTTCATATCCTGGCTGCCGCGACCGTAAATCCGACCATCGCGCACTTCTGGCACAAACTGGTGCGGTTGACCGACCACGACATCCAGGTGACCATTCAGCATAAGGCGGGGCGAGCGGGTTGGATGAAGCGTTACTACCAGCGCCGGTTTTCCTTCGGCGCTGCTCTTTTCTACAAAGATTGATGGAATATCTGCCAGATAATCGGCGACATAATCAATCGCGGCCTGCAACTGATCGGGCCGGCTGGCAATCGTTTCAAACCGGATCAGATCGCAGGTGAGGCGGGTAAGTTCTGCGGCAAGTTCGGTCATACACTCGATCCTGATAATGTTAACGCCGTTGTGTCAGAGCGCAACAATGCTGTTGAACATATCCCTTAGTGTACCACAGCCATCCCCGATCTCTGTACGATAAACCCGGGCTCGCTGTTCACAATTAAATCAAACGGCTAAACGGTGGCAGAATATCGGGTGCCACAGCGGCAACAACGGCATAGAGACGGGCCTTCCAACTGGGGAAAATGTGGCGACGGCGAGCAGCGATACCGGCAAGACTTGCTCGCACAACTGCGGATGGTTGATCGAGAAGCCACCCTGGTACTCGCCGCGCCGGTCCATCGCCATACTGGGGCGAATCGAGAATGTCGGTTTGAGTAAAGAAGGGGTAGACGGTGCTGACACAGTAGCCATCAGCGGTGAGGCCACCGGCAAAACCGCGCAGACCGAATTTCGTTGCGCTGTAGATGCTGATGTTGGGCAGCGCGGCTCGACCAAGAATCGACGAGATAAAGACGATCTGAGCCTTTGGGCGATGGTGGATGATCGGCAGCAAGGCCGCAGTTAACCGAATCGGCGCGTGCAGGTTGATCCGAAGCAGGCGGTCGGCTGCTTCGGCTGGAATCGCATCGAGTGGGCCATACAGCCCGATGCCGGCATTGTGAATGATCAGGTCAAGGTCTGGGGCAACCTGCGCTACCTGTTGGGCCAGCCGATCACAACTGGTCGGATCGCTCAAATCTGCCGGCAAGAGTGCGCGAATGCGACCTACCGGCTTGTTCGGTAGTTTATGGGCGGCATACTCGGCGGCGGCGGCAAGACGTTGCGGATTGTGGCTGCTCAATACGAGGTCAGCTCCAGCCGCCAGTAACTGGCGGGCAAACTCGCGTCCCAAACCGCCGCCAGCGCCGGTTAGAAACACGACTCGCCGGGTAAACGCGCTCATGCCAGTTCCTCGTCATCGGTTGCCAGACCCTCAATCTCGGCGATGCTCTGGCGGCAAGCCATCTCTAACCGGTTCAGGCGGCGCTGAAACTGGTTGAGGGCAAAGGTGCTGAATGTCTCGATCTGCAAGCCGAACGGCATTTCGGCGTAACTGGCGAAGATTTCGTCGATTACTCCCATCGCGTGCAAAACCAGCTCATTCATCCGCTCAACGATGTGATCCCAGATACGGGCATCGGTGGCGATCAATCGCGAAAGCAGGTAAATGCCGTAAGCAATATGACGCGACTCGTCTTGTTTGAGCAGGCGAATCCCTTCACGCACACCGGGCATCAAATTGTGAGTGTCGAGAATAGTAAAGTAACCGTGATAACCGGTCTCGGCCAGAACACCCTCAACAATCATGTTGTAGGTCAGCGAAGCTTCAGCCAGGTTAAACGGCGAGGGTTCCTGTTCAAGGCGATGCATTGCCGTCGGCAGCGCTTCGTAAATGAGCGCCCGGTAGCTTGGCGTGTGATACCGGCTCAGATCGGGTTCGACGCGGGCTACTTCACTAATGAAGCGGGCAAAGAAATCGGTATGTTTGGCCTCTTCGAACAGAAACGTGGTGAGATACAACTCCTCTTCCAGGCGTCCCTCGCGGGCGACAGCGCCGATCAGTGGCAACAGATCGAGCGTGACCGCCTCTTCGCCGGCCTGGAAAAGCGCAGTTAAACGCAAGAGAAGATCGCGCTCGTCGGCGCGCAATTGTTCCCAGTCTTGTCGGTCACGGCTGAGATCGATTGAGGACGGATTCCAGATCCCAAACTGCTTCGCTTTTTCAAACAGACGCATTGGCGGACTGTTGCGGCGCAAGCCGCGGCTGGTGGTGATGAAATCAGCGTGGCTCATCAGGCTGCTCCTTCACTACAGAGACTCAGGTACCGCAATGGTACCACAAGGCATCTCTGTGTCGTTGTCGCTTTACGGTACGTTATCTACCCTTCGGTTGACTCGATAGACCCAAGCCGATCGAGCAATACCGTGCCTGCCCACAGTGCCACTTCCGGGATCGACGAAGTAGCCAATTCGGTAATTGCAGTTAGCGCCGCGGTGTTGTTCAGATCGGCCCAATGGTGTTCAAGCGCCATGATTGCCGCATGACGAACCCTCGGCGACATCTCATCTGCTATTGCCAGTTGGCGCAGAAAATCAGTCACTTCAGGATCGGTTTGCCGCGCCAGCGCAGCAATAGCCTGGCAGCGCAATTGTTCGGCAGCGGTTGGATCGCCGGCTATCGTTCGGATGTGCGGATCAGATGGGTTGATAGCGCTGAGATGTTTCAGGGCAAGCAACCGCAAGATAGTCGGCGCCTGCGGATCGATGAGAGCCTGCCGGAGGGCAGAGTGACAGGGATCGATGTTGGCAAGTAGAGTGAAGGCTTGGGTTTGCAGCGCCGGGTACGGCGCAAGCAGGGCTTCGGTGCAGACAGTGATGACGCCAGGGGTGGCGTGCTGGCGAAGAGCATTGGCAGCGGCAAGCCGCGCAGTCAGATCGGGATGACTGTGGACGATACGACTGAGAATCGGGTTCGCTGCTTCACCATGCCCGGCAAGCGCTTGCACAGCAGCCAGGGCGCAGGCGCGTTCGGCGTCGAAAGCCAGGCGATGAAGCAGATGGATTGGCAACGGTTGATCGCTCCGGCTGAGCGCGCGCAGTATTGCGCTGCGCATCGGTTCAGGTTGGGTGGTCATCCACTCGATGAGCAGTTGCGACGGCACATCAACAGCAGCATCGAGCGCAGCGGAGCGCATGAGCAGCGTTTCCTGTTCATTGGTAGCGATGCTCATGAGCGCCGGCGTAATGGCGGGGTCGGCGCTCCGTCCCAATGCGTGCAGTGCGGCCAGGCGCACTGCTTCATTGCGGGTCGAATTGGCCAGGCGCAATAACGCCTCTTTGACGGTTGGGGTGAATGGCGGCGTCAGGATCTCCAGCGCTGCACGGGCCAGGTTGTCATCGCCATCCTCGGCAAGTCGGATCAACTGCTGACAACTTTCCGGTTGCGCGGCAAGTGCCTGTAACGCTGCGACACGCAGCGGCGGATCTGTCACAGCGCTGCGCGCGATGGCTGCCAGATCGCAGTGGGGCAAGGCATTCAACATGTCCGCCAATGGTCTTGGCGCGCTATCATCGCGCAGGGCAATCTCAAGCAGGGCCATAATCGCAGGCGCTAGTGAAGGGTAGCGATGACTGAGCGTACAGATGGCGCGCACAACGGCGCGGCTCACGCGCAAGACATGGCGGGCAATCAGGGCAGAAGGACGATCAAGCGGCGCGGCAGCTATGCCGTCAATCGTATCAGTTGTGACAATCAGATCGGCCAGGAGCGCGCGGATGGTCGGTTCATTCGCCTGCGCCAGCCATTGATCTTCTGGTTTGATCAGCGCTGGTAGAGCTTTAATCCACATCTCCAGAAGCTGCACCCCGTGCACAGGCGCGAGCAAGCGTCCCAGCATAGACAGCGCCTGTCGTCCGCCACACTGTCCGAGCGCTGTAACGGTGTAAACAGAGAGCGTGGCGTCAAGTTCGGGCTGATGAAGCCGATTTAGCAGAGCTGCGCGCGCCGCTTGTGCGGTCGCGTGATGCGAGCAGGCAATTACGCCAAGCGTTTGCGCAACGACCCGTCGCAGCAGAGGTGGATGGTGTGGTTGCAGAAATGGGCGGAGGATGATCACAGCGTTGTGATGGTGCGCCAATCCACGCGCCGCCATTGCGCGGATGACAGTCGGTTCGCTGGTGGAAGTGAGCAAGCGTTTGAGGATGTTGGCGCTATGTTGCAACCGACTCAGCCAGTTAATGGCGCGCAGGCGCAGATCGAGTGACAAACGGTTGCTTAGCGCAAAGCTGGCCAGGATGGTATGTCCAGCGGGCGTGGAGGCCAGGTCGGCAAGGGCTTCGTCACGCGCTTGCCAGGGATGGTTGGGTTGAATGATGAAACGGGCGAGTTGTTGAATATTACCGGTGCGAAGCCAGACACTGCGGGCTGCCTGCCGCACTTCAGCCATCGGATCGCTCGCCGCCCGTCCAAGTTCGGTAGCAGGCAACGCCGCTGGCGCGAGCGCGCGAACATTGGCCGGCAGAGAGTGCCGGTCGAGGAGATGGCGGGCAATACGATGCTGCCGTTCTTCGCCAGCAGCGCCGCTGAGTAGTAGACGCAAGCCGAGATGGAGGGCGGGGTTGGCTAACTGATCGAGCGTGTCAGGCTGACTGATGGCCAGCAGGCAGCGACCAGCCTGGCTGATCAGATCGGCATATTCCGGCAAGGGTGGTGGTAAGATCCGACGACGACAGAGCAGCTCAATTGCCTGCCAGCGGAGCGATGGCGGAGCGTCACCGGCATCAAGCAGTGTGGTAAGCAGGATCGTTCCGGCAGTTGGCGCAAGCCGATCGATAATCCGCTCTAGTAAAGCGTCGAGCTGAGCCGGTTGGGCGCGGCCAATGTCGATTAAGATAATCGGCAAGACCGGCACCAGCATTGTCAAGGGATCGCCACCGTACTGACAGATTTCATCGATGATTGGCCGACTAAGCGCCGGATCGAGACGAGGCCGTTCGCGCAGAGCGCGAGCCAGGAGTAACAACCGTTCCGGCATGCTGAGATGAGCATTAGTCAGCCCAATCATCAGTGGACGCGGATCGGGCGCAGCGCCAAAGGCCAGTGGTACGCAGAGCGCGCGCCATTGTGGATCGGCCCGTCGGATGATCGATGGGTCGGGATCCGACTGACCGGCGAGTTGGATTGCCTGGCGATACTGATAATACGCGGCGTGGCCAACGCGCCAGTGAGCTTGATCACTGGCCGTAGCCAGGATCGGGGAGATAAAAGCAGCCATGCGCTCGTAGAGGGCTGCGCGCGAAACCGGCCATCCACTCAGCGGTTGGGTAAGCGCCAGCATCAGTATCTCAGCCGGACGTTCGCGCAGCAACACCAGCGGATCGCGTTCAAACAAGGCCAGAATATCACCAGGATTACTATGCGGAAACAGGCTCGTGATCCAGGCAGCCAATCGTTCGGCTGACAGTGGCGCAAGGGCGTAATGGCGAAATTCTGGCCATAACTCACCCGGTGGCAGCGTCAATACGACACGCGCTTGTGGCCAGCGCTCGGTCAATTGGGTCAGAAAACGTTGCCAGATGGCGCGGCGCGCAAGTGGCAACGCTTCCCAATCATCGACCAGGAGCAGGCATGGCAGATTGTGTTCAAGCGGATTGGGCGCCAGGTTGAGCCGCGCCAGTGCGCGCGCAGTAATAGCGCGCGGTGTCAGGCTCAGTGAGTCAATTTCACTGAGCACCAGCCGTACCAGAGGAATGCCGGGCGAACTGTCCAGCCACCGGCGAGCAATTTGGGCAAGCGCCAGGCTGCGTCCACTGCCGATGGGTCCGATGATTGCCAGATGACGCGGATCGCTTAATAGTGCCACCGGGTCAAGATCAATCCCCAGGGGAAGCTCAAACGCAACTGGCAGCAATTGGGTCAAGGGTTCAGCAGCGAGCCATTGTTCAACGATAGCGCGCACTTCGCGCGGCATACGGCGCGGCAGGAAAATATCGCGGAGCGCTCGCGGCACGAAATGGAATTCAGGACGTTCGGCGCTCCGCTCTGCCATGGAATGCCTCGCTCCAATCGTTCAGGTGGAACATACTAAATGAAACCGCGACCGGCGCTCTTCGAGAGACGTGGATCGAGAGTGCCGGCAAAAGCCTGCAAGCTCTCGGCATCCAGTTTCTCTAAGGCTTCCAATTCTTCTTCGGTCAGATCGTAGCCGGCGCAAGCGGCGCGAGCGTCGGCGATCAGTTGGGCGCGAAACTCGGCATCTACCACGGCCCGACCAATAATCTGTTCAATGGCAGACTGCGACATGTTACACCTCCTGCGAGTAGTTGGATAATCGGTGAAGTTCACCGCTGGCGCCAATAGCAGCCAGTTCTTTCCTGGCATACTCTAGATACGCAGTAGCTTCGGGAAGGTTTCGGCGATGCAGCGCCTGACTGAATCGGGCCGCGGCGCAGGCGTGTTCAAAGCGGCAATTAATTGTGGCGAAGATGTCTAACGCTCTAATGAAGTAGTCGCTGAACGGCTTGTCTTGCTCGGCGGCAATTTCACCGCTTAACCGTAAGGCAACCGCTTGATCAAACCGACTGCCAATTTGGCTGGCCAGTTCGGCAGCTTGAGCTGCCTTTTCAGCGGCATCACGCAGCAGATCGAATTGCTGATCGGCTGCGTTTGTCTGACGAGCCAGCACCAGCAGGGCTTCAGCAGCCGCGCAGAGCGCTTCTACCGTCAGTTGTGGCACGTCAATGCGCTCGCCAATCTGGCGCGCTTCGGTGGCGAAGTCGAGCGCTTTAATCGGGTCATTATTGGCCGTCGCTGCCAGCGCTGCCAGTGCCAGCGTATTTCCATATTGATAGGTATTCTGCTGTTCAGCGTAGATCGTCAGCGCTTGTTGATAGATCTGGAGCGCGCGATCATACTCTCCCCGCGCATACGCGATAATGCCCAATGTGTCATCGGCCTGCGCAACGCCGAGCCGATCACCCATCTCTTCAAACAGCTTCAGGGCATCGTAACACGCCGTTTCAGCCAGATCATAGTGCGCTAACCGATAATGAGCGTAGGCTGCATTCAGTAAAGCGCTCGACAGGATGTATTTGGCGCTCACTTTGCGCGCCAACTCTTCAGCCTGGGTATAGTGTTCGACTGCGGCGGCATAATCGCTCTGCAATTGAGCAAGGTAGCCAAGATTGTTGTGGGTGCGAGCGCATCCGTAAATGTCATCAATCGCTTCCTGCGCGCTCAATGCATTCAAAAAATGATAACGGGCCAGATCATAACGCCCACGCATGCCATAGATTTTACCCAGTTGCTGTTGCAGTTCCGCTGCAATTCGTTCATCGTCGATGCTGCGCTGATCGTTGCGAATGCGGGCCAATCCTGCTTCACACATTGCCAGCGCTTCATCAAAGGCGGCGAGACGGGTAAGCGTTTGCGCCAGATCGGCGGCAATTGCAGCCAGCAGCAAGGGGGGCGTATGATTGATCGCGGCGCTGGCAATCGCCTCAGCGTGACGTAAATGCTCAAGCGCTTCTTGATAGCGGCCCTGTTTTTCGAGCGCGTCGCCCCACGAACGCAACACTTCAGCCCGCACAACCGGTGGAAGCTGTTCGCCACCTGCTAACAGTAATCGTTGATAGGTCTGCTGCGCTTCATCGTATTGCCCCAACGCGGCCTGGGTATCGCCAAGCGCTTCCATTGCTTCCCACAAGCGTGGATCATCGGCCCGGTCTTTAATAATCTCGATTGCCCAGCGATAATAGGTCATCGCCTGTTCGTTAGCATACTCGTCGCGGGCCAGGTGTCCGGCCAGCAAGAGATACTGGATCGCTCGTTCGGGAGCATCGCTGAGCCGGTAGTGGTGGGCCAGCAAGAAGATCGGACCGGCGATGGCCCGGGCAGCGCGCGTCATAAACGGGCCGTTACGGCCAATCTGGATGTGCTGATGCTGGTGAGAGACATTCATCACGCGCTGCACATGCGCCAGTTCACCGGCATACCGTTGTTCGAGGTATTCGCCGATACGACGGTGCAATTCGCGCCGGCGAGCGAAGAGCATGCTCTGATAGGTGACCTCATGCAAGAGGGCATGGCGGAAGGTGTGCGTTCGCTCAGGCATTTCACGCTCCAGCAAGGTGAGTTCCTGAGCGTCAAGCAGGTTGATCTGATCGATCAACCGCCCAATATCTTCGCCATAGACCGCTTGCAATACCGGCAACGGAAAGCGCTGCCCAATGACGGCAGCGATGCGCAGTAGCGAGCGAGAGCGCTCATCAAGCTGATCAATCCGCGCCAGCAACAATCCGCTCAAGCTGTCGGGCAACTCGTCAGGAGTAGTGTTGGACTGCTGCAACGCGCGCACCAGTTCTTCGATAAAAAGCGGATTACCGGCGGCGCGGGCGATAATCTGCGCTTTCACCTGTGGATCGAGCTGCGCGCCGGCAGGAATGGCGGCAATGAGCGCAGCGCTATCGGCAGCCGGCAATTCGCTCAAGGTCAGGATTTCCGCGCCATCGGCCAGCGGATTCTGATCCCACTGCAATGTGTCGCGATGCAGGCCGAGCATGAAGATTGGCGCGCTGGTAATTGATCCGGCCAGATAGCGCCAAAGGTCGAGTGAGATCCGATCGGCCCACTGCAAATTGTCGAAAACAAGCACGAGACCGCCTGCGGCAGCGGTTGCATGCACAATGGCGCGAATGATCTCGAAACGCCGTTCTTGCCGTTGTTGTGGATCAAGGGCGCGAGTGATGGGATTATCATCAACATCGAGTTTCACCAGATCGGCCACAATCGGCGTCCAGTTATCATCAATGCCGGCAGCGGACAGCGCCTGACGCAGGCGAGCGGCGCGGGTTGCCTGATCGGAATCGGCTGAAATACTGCACAACGCCTGCATCGCATCACTCCAGGGAGCATACGGCGTGCTCTGCTGGTACGACAGGCAACGCACAGTCACGATGCGGGTAGTACGCGGGACGCCGGCAACCAGCAGTTCGGCAGCCAGGCGCGTTTTGCCGATCCCGGCTTCGCCATTCACCCTGACGACCCGACCGTGACCGGCTAACGCTAATGCCAGCCGCTCTTGCAACCAGGTCAGTTCGTGGTGGCGACCTATGATTGAGTGATGGAACGTGGCTGGTTGGGTGTTGCGCTCGCCTGCCAGCTTGAGGAGTTCCAGCGGTTCGCGTTTCCCGCGCGCGCTCACCACACGCGAATCGGTAAAGGTCATGATTGTACCGACTCTGATCGCAAAAGTCGTGGTGGAGCGAATTTCATTCCAGTCGCTATGGGCCATTACGCGGGCAGCCACATTCACCGCGTCGCCCATCACGGTGTACTCTTTGCGTTCAGTATCGCCCACATTGCCGGCGAAAACAGTCCCACTGTTCAAGCCGATCCGGAGACGGAGCTGTTCGAGATTGATACCGGCTGGTTTGGTTGCAATCAGAGTGGCAAAGGCACGCTGTAATTCGAGCGCGGCGCGAGCGGCTCGTTCGCTATGGTCTTCCTGAGCAATCGGCGCGCCGAAGATGGCCAGAATCTTGTTGCCATTCGTTGAGAGATCGACTTTGTTGACATAACCACCATATTGCTCGATAGCAGTAAAGCAGATGCGCCATACCGCATCGATGATCAGGGCAGTGGTATCTGGCGGTAATGTCTCGGCCAAAGTGGCCAGTCCTTCGATCTGAGCAAACAGGATAGACACCGGACGCAGATCGGCTTCCAGTTGTGAACGCTGCGGGTCAGCGATAATCCGATCAACCAGGGCCGGTGGTAGATATGGACTGAGCCGTTCGAGCGCCCAGATCAAGTGGAGTGCTGTTTCCCGGCCTGGTGGTGGTGGATTGAGTTCAGGCGACGGTGTGCTGATGGTGGCATCACCGGTTATCGTCATCAATTTTACGTAACTATCGGCCAGCGCCTCGCCTTGCGCTCGCTCTGCGATCGCTTGCCAGGCATGCGGGCCAACCACAATCTCGCCGCCGCTGCCCAGTTCTTCAGCTCGCGCCACCCGCTCGACGCATGTGCCCAACGCGCTATAGCGCAGCGATCCCTCACGACCGGCGCTGACCAGCCCAACTCGTCCGCTCTCGACGCCGATATGCATGGTCAGCGGGAACGAGCCAATACCTGGCACATTGCGAACGAAACCGGCTTGTGTTTGCAGCAGGTCACGCGCCACAATCGTTGCAGTGCCAGCATGATCAGAGTCGGTGAAAAGAACCAGCAAGGCATCGCCGCCAAAATTGATCAAGTCGCCGCCTGCCTGCTGAATACGCCGAAGGAGAGCGCCAAAATATGTGTTGAGCGTTTCGGTCACGATCTCGGCGCCTTCCCGACCAAGACTGCTCAGTCGTTCGGCTAGAGCCGTTGACCCGCTTACGTCGGCGAAAAGAAGAGAACCATCTACCCATTCAATCCAGGGTTGATCATCAGTGGTGGTGAGACGACGCGCAACCAACCGGCGTGGGAGATAGGTAGCGAGGGTGTACTGAGTGCTGGCAAGATTGGCGCAGACTGCGTACAGCTCATGCGCTCGTAGACGGTCGCGTATAAGGGCGTCGGCCCGGTCTGCGCCGAGGTAGCGAGCGATGCGATTGGCATCGAGCGGAGTCAAGCTGTGATTAGACATCGGTTAACCGATCATCTGGGTTTGATACAGGCTTCTCGTCGCGCATCTTCATTATAGCAGACAGGTAAAGCCATAGCAGGTACGAGATAGTATCTGCCAGGCCGAGGTTATTGTTTTGCCGATAGATGAAAGAATGGCAGAGGGTAGTTACGCCCTGATTTTACCTGTCCAGGCTCGAACACGTTTAACCAGGGAGTTCGGAACTATGGCAGTTTTATCGACGCAAACAATGCTTCTGAAGAAGGAATTAGAGCGTAAACAGAGTATGAACATCTGCCGGTAGCTACAATCTACTGTGCTACTGCTTAATACACAAACTCTTCGATATGGTAGATGACCACTTTTGCGCCGGATCCAACCACTGCCCGCGCGCCGCGTTTGAGTTGATCGAGCTGGTCATTGATGGCCGTTGCCGAGAGTGGTGAACTGCCGGCATCCTGTAACTGGGCAAGATACGGACTATCAGGTGTGATGATGAGGGGAGAGAGGTAAACAATGTCTTCCGGGCCAAGATGCATAGCGGCAATGGCTGCTAACGAGTGTTGGACGTGCGCGGCGGCGAAGCGATCACCACCGGCCCCAACCAGCAGGATAACGCCAACTGCGATCCCCGCCGTCTTGATGACGCGCACTGCTTCGATGGATTCCGCTGGCGAGCCGGGTTTGTTCAGCAAGCGGAAGACCGTTTCATCGCCGCTTTCCAGACCCAGGTAGATGCGGCGAACGCCAGCGGCAGCCAGTTCACGGTATTCATCCAGGGTTTTGCGTTCGGCGCCGAAGATGTCGAGAAAGGCGTAGATGCCTTTGTAATCGGCCTCAGGGCCGATTGCAAACTCGTCATGGACGACACTTAATAGCTCACGCAGGCGCGGTTGGGGAATGATCAGTGCATTGGCATCGCCGAGAAAGATCGCCTTGCGCAAGGCGAGGCCAGCGCCGACAAATGCTTTAACCCGATGAATGTGCTCGCGAAACGAGGCCGGTGAGTGGATACGAAATGGGCGGTCGCGGTAGAAGGTGCAGAAGTGGCAGCGGTTCCAGCTACATCCCTCGGTGGCCTGCAAGACGAGCGCTCGATACTGATCCGGCGGCAAAATGCTGATCGGTTTGTAGACAGTCCGAAACCGCTCTCGATCGGCTTCCAGCCGCGCCACATCCCAGCGGCGGATCCGCTCAAACCAATCATGCGCCGCCGGTGTTGCGGTCGCTTCTACCCGCTCGATCATCTGGCGCGTATGGGCAAGCAATTCGGTGAGCAGCGCGCGTCGTTCGTCATCGCTGAGTCGTCGTCGCTCCTTATGACCAGGCCCAACGACACATTTGAGCAATACCTCACCGCTGAGGCCGCGCGTGTAGTTTGTGCCGTCGCGAAAGGCCAAAATCAGACGCCCTTCGCCGTCAAACGACATAATTGTACGCATGGCCTCAGCGATGGTCAGGTAATGACGCTGCAGGTTGAGCGTAATTTCTGTTGTCATTGTCAGGTTGTTGTCTCCGCCGTTATACCGACTCCGTGTCGCTACTCGGGCAGCAGGGTATCCCACCACAACCGACCCTGGCGTCGTTGCATCAAATCGACGTGAATATGTTTGACTTCAGTATATTCATCAAGACCGTAACGCCCCATTTCACGACCGAAACCACTCTGGCGGTAACCGCCAAACGGCGCGCGTGGGTTGAGGACGTGATGCTCGTTGATCCAGACGGTGCCGGCGCGGATGCGTTGGGCTACCGCAAGCGCCTGTTGCAGATCGCGCGACCAGACCGAAGCGGCGAGACCGTAGATGCTGTCATTGGCAATTCGGATCGCTTCACCGACCTCATCGTAGGCCATGACTGCCAGCACTGGCCCGAAGATCTCTTCGCGGGCAATCTGCATCTCTGGTCGCACACCGATGAAGATCGTTGGTTCGACATAATGACCACGGGCAAAAGCTTCACCCAATGGTCTGCCGCCGCCGATGGCCACGGTAGCCCCCTCTTCACGACCAATCGCAATGTAGCGTTCAACCTTCTCGCGTTGTCGTTCACTGATGAGCGGGCCGATGTCGGTTTCGAGATCCATCGGATCGCCGATCTTCATCCCGCGCACTCGTTCGACCAGGCGGCTGACCAGCGTATCGTGCAACTGGCGCGGCACGAGCAAACGCGAACCGGCTTCGCACAATTGCCCCGAATGGTAAAATGCGCCCCACAAGACGCCATCAACCACGAGATCGAGATCGGCGTCGGGCAAGACCAGCATCGCGTTCTTGCCACCCAATTCCAGCGTTACCCGCTTGATATGCGGCGCAGCCAGCGCCATGATTTTGCGTCCCACTTCGGTGCTACCGGTGAAGGCTACTTTATCGACCGCGGGATGCGCCACCAGATACTCACCAACCTCTCCGCCGGGGCCGAGCACGAGGTTGATGACGCCTTTGGGCAGCAGATTCAGTTCATGAATGGTTTGGAAAATGGCCAGCGTGCTGAGCGGCGCCAGTGACGATGGTTTAAAGACGACTGTGTTCCCGGTTGCAAGCGCCGGGCCAAGTTTCCAGGCGGCCATACAGAAGGCGTAGTTCCAGGGAATAATTTGCGCGCAGACGCCAATCGGTTCGCGCCAGACAAAGTTCCACGAGACTGAGGGTAGATCGTTCCACGGCAGCGGCTCGTAAGGATGTTTGCGCGCCATTTCAGCGCAACCGCGCAGAATTTCAATGCCGAGAGTAATATCGTTGTACGTCGTTTTGCGCAACGGCACGCCGGCGTCTCGCGCTTCGATCTCGGCCAGCTCAAAATTACGCGCCTCTAGCGCATCGGCAATCGCATGCAAAATCTCAGCCCGCCGCGCCGGGTTGGTATGCGGCCACGGCCCGTGATCGAAAGCGGCGCGGGCAGCAGCAATCGCCCGATCAACATCGGCGTGAGTCGCGCTAGCGCAACTTGCCAGTGGCTGACCGTTGGCCGGATCGTAAACGGTAAAAGTTTGACCATTGCTCGCCGGTTGCCAGTCGCCGTCGATGTACAGGTCATAATGGGGTAACCCTTCCGGGGAGTGTTCGTGCCTCATTGCAAGACTCCTTTATCTGGCGGGGGGTGAAAAATATGCCGCTGTGCGTCATAGTGTAACACGCCGCGTCATAAAACTCAAGTGGCACGCTTTTGGGCAATCGCCAGCAATCTAGCCCGTGTTACGTCGTCAATAAAAGCAGCGGCGAGCGCATTAGCCTGAATGGTGCGCAGCTCATCGGTAGTCAGGCCGAGCCGGTTGCGAGCCACACGGTATTCATGCGGCAGATCGATGGCACTAATGCCAGGGTCGTCACTGTTGAGTGTGACGCGCTGGCCGGCGCGGAGCAACTGAGGGGGCGGGTGCCGGGCATAGTCTGGCACAGTCTGCGTTTGCACGTTACTCGTCGGGCAGACCTCGAGAGTGATACCGCGTTCGGCGATCAGACGCATAACCGCCGGGTCTTCGCTGGCGCGCGCGCCGTGCCCGATTCGTTCGGCTCCCAACTCTTCAATTGCCTGGCGGACACTCCATGCACCGGCGGCTTCGCCAGCATAGACGGTAATGCGCAGACCGGCGGCGCGAGCGCGGGCAAAATGCCTGACAAAGCGCGTACCCGGAAAATTGGCTTCATCACCGGCCAGATCGATCCCGATGACGCCTTCCCCCATCAACGCAATGGCGGCTTCGAGTTCACGCCAGTAACTCTCTTCACCGAGATGGCGTGACATAATGCCGATAATCTGCACCTGCACCGGATAGCGAGCCATTCCGGCTTTCACACCACGACATACTGCCGCCAGTACTCTGGTAGGATCGAGACCGTACCGTTCACCCATACATGCCGGTGAGCAGCGCAACTCAATATAATCAATGCCTTCGCGCGCAGTATCTTCAACGTTCTCTTCCGCAATGCGGGCGACGGCATCTTCGGCTACGCAGACGAGCTTGAGCAGCGCAAAGCGAGCGATAAAATCCATCACCGAAGCGACAACATCCTGTATCTGCGCATGCGGGCGCAGTTCTTCAACGTTATCTGCCGGCAGGCGAATGCCGTAAGCGCGGGCCAGTTCGAGAATGGTGGTCAACCGCACATTGCCATCGAGGTGGCGATGGAGATCGATCGGCGGCAGATCGCGCGCAATCGGCGCCGGATCGCGAGCAGGCTGGCTGGTTGATACAGATGCAGGTGGTGTCATAATTCGCGCGCTGTGGCAATAATATCGCTCAAGACGCCGGCTGCCGTCACTTCGACTCCCGCTCCTGGCCCGCGCACGACAAGCGGTCGGTCATAGTATCGGCGGGTGGTAAAGCTGATCAGATTATCCGGCCCGCGCAGACCGGCCAGCGGATGATCGGCGGGCACTGCATTGAGACCGACTTCTACCCGCTCGGCAGTAATGCGGGCGACATAGCGCAATCTCTGATTGGCGGCGCGCGCCGCAACCAGGCGTTGCATAATCGCCTCTTCTGCTTCATCCAGGCGATCAAGAAATTCGGCAACGCTCACCGTTTCCAGATGCGCCGGGAAGAGTGACTCGGCAGTCACGGCGTCTGCCGGTAGCTGAATGCCGCAAGTGCGGGCAAGAATCAGCGCCTTGCGCGCCACATCGACGCCGCTCAAATCATCGCGGGGGTCAGGTTCGGTATATCCCAGGCGATGCGCAGTGCGCACCGCATCGGCGAAACTGCGCCCCGCCTCCAGCTCGCTCATCAGAAAACCAAGTGTTCCACTTAACGCCGCCTCGATGCATAGCGCCTCATCGCCGCTATCGAGCATACTTTGCAAAACGCCGATTACCGGCAACCCGGCGCCTACAGTCGCCTCGTAGCGTGTTGCGCCACGTTCGGTTAGCGCTGCAAAGAGGTCATACCCTTCGCACAATGGTCGTTTGTTGGCTAACACGACCCGGTGACCAGCCGAAACGGCGGCGGCCAACGGCGCTGCATGACCGCCAGAGGCTGTCACATCGACCACAATGGACATAGCTGCCGGGAGGAGTTCAATCCAGTGTCGTTCGGTAATTGCCCCGTTGATGCTATCGATCCCACTGCCAGCCTCTTTCACGGCGAGTGCCTGGCGCACCTGCTCATCGCTTAGCGACGGATCGCCGGCAAGTGCCCCGCGACTATCAACCAGCGCTACATACCGCAGATCTATCCCGTACCGTCGGCGGATCGCAGGCGCGGCTGCCAGAATCTGGCGCGCTAGCGCGCGACCAACTCCGCCGAGGCCGAGTTGAATGATGGGTATCATATTTGCCCCCTGCACTGCATTTCTCGCCGCTTATTGTACCATAGGCTCGAATCCGCCTTTGATATCGAAGCCAGTTGACGGGTTGCCGTTACCCTCGTACAATGAATATCCTGGAACTAATGACAAGTCATCTATTCGAGGTTGCCATGGAATGCGAAGTCCAGAGCGGTGAACTCCTGACCGTTGCGTCGGATCTGGCTGTCATGCTATACGCCGAAGATGAGGCATTGCCACCGTCAGTGGTCGAACTGTGTGAAGCCGGCGATGCTACCGGTCGCTTCAAACAGCAAACGCTGCTCTACCCGCGCGGTGTGTTGCCGATGCGTCGATTGCTGTTACTCGGCATGGGCAAGCGGTCGAGCATCACAGCCGACACGGTGCGTCAGGCGGCGGCCCTGGCTGTCCAGCGCGCGCAAGAATTGAAAGTAGCAACATATCACATTGGCTACAACGGCAATCTACCGCTTACGCCGGCAGTCTTTGGCCAGGCGTTTGCCGAGGGGAGTGAACTGGGCGCTTATCGTTATACGCGCTACAAGAGTGATCGGGAAGAGACGCCGACGCCACGCGCAATTTTGCAGGCCGGCTCCGATGCTGAAGCGGCGGTTGTCAGCGCGCGTCGCGGTCAGGTGATTGCTCGCGCTGCTACCTTTGCGCGCGATCTGGCTAATGGCCCCGGCAATGAGGTTACACCGGCTTTTCTCGGCCAAACCGCGCTCGAATTGGGCGAGCGCCTCGGTCTCAAGGTGACGGTGCTCGACAAACCGCAGCTCATCGAGCAAGGGTTTGGCGGTATTCTGGCCGTCGGTCAGGGATCAGCCAATGAGCCGCGCTTTATCGTGATGGAATACGGCACTGCTGGGCAAGGCCCTACCATCTGTCTGGTCGGCAAGGGTATTACCTTCGATACTGGTGGAATCAGTATCAAGCCGGCTGAGCGGATGGACGATATGAAGATGGATATGAGCGGCGCAGCGGCTGTGCTGGGCACAATGCAGGCAGTGGCTGAGTTGCAATTGCCTCTCCACGTGGTTGGGATCGTGTGCGCTGCCGAGAATATGCCCAGCGGTACAGCTTATCGTCCCGGCGATATTGTGCGCACGCTCAGCGGCAAGACGATTGAGGTGCTCAATACCGACGCCGAAGGCCGGATCGTGCTGGCTGACGGTCTCTTCTATGCTCAGCGCTACCAACCGGCGGCGATTGTCGATCTGGCAACGTTGACCGGCGCCATTATGGTTGCGCTTGGCCCGCACGCCATCGGCCTGATGGGAAACAATCAGGAACTGGCCAATCGCCTGATTGCTGCCGGCGAAGCAACCGCTGAACGAGTCTGGCAACTGCCGCTCTGGGATGAATATCGCGATGCGATGAAGAGCGACATTGCCGATCTCAAGAATACCGGCGGGCGTTACGGCGGCGCAATTACGGCTGCCGGTTTCCTGGCCGCTTTTGTCGGTGATTACCCCTGGGCACATCTGGATATTGCCGGTACGGCCTGGGTTGATAAGCCGACTCGCGCCTATCAATCGCGAGGAGCAACCGGTATCGGTGTTCGTTTGCTGGTTGAGCTGTTGCAGGGGTATGTCGAGAAGTCGGCGTAATTGCCGGTGAACCGATCAGGTGGTGATGGGCATATGGGCGGGTCATATCGTTCACCCGCCCACACGCTTGTCATCCGCTGTCTGCGCTTTCGTCTGCTTTGCTACCCGCCATCGGCATTCTCATCAGTTCCCAGCTCATTGCGCAGCGCTGTCCATAGCGGTAACGTAAACGAAAAACTGCTTCCTTTCCCAACTTCGCTCTGCACCCAAATCCGACCGCCGTGCAATTCCACCAGCAGCCTGGTAATGTACAATCCCAGCCCAACACCACTCTTCTGGCGCGTGTTACTGTTGTCAACCCGCTGGAAGCGCTCGAAGAGCCTGGCCTGATCTTCCGGCGCAATCCCGATCCCCTGGTCGCGCACGGTGATCAGCATCCACTGGCCTACCGGATGGCCGGGAGGCAGATCGGTCGCTTCGACGCAACGGATCGTTAACTGGATCTCGGTTTTCTCCGGACTGTACTTGATCGCATTACTGAGCAGATTGAAGATAATCTGCTTGACCTTATCGCGATCGGCAAAAACGGGTGGCAGTGCCGGATCCACGTTGATCAGCAACTTGTGCTGCACGAGTTGGGTGTGCAATTGCATGGTCAGCTCTTCGATGATCTGCCATAACCCAACAGCCCAGCGATTGAGTTTCACGACCCCCGCTTCCAATCGCGACACGTCGAGGAGATCTTTTACCAGCTTCTCCAGGCGTTCGGCTTCTTTTGAGACCGTGGTCAAAAACTCGTTTTGGCTTGCTTCATCAAGATCCCGGCGGTTTAACAAAATCTCGGTGTAGCCAAGAATTGAGGTCAGTGGTGTGCGCAATTCGTGCGACACGATCCCGATAAACTCATCCTTGAGCCGTTCAGACTCGCGCTCACGAGTGCGATCGCTCACTACCCACAGGCGTCCGGTCAATTGCTGCTGGCTGTCGCGCGTCGGCACTGAGAGAATGTGTAATTCCTGGTAGGGCTGGCGAAGCTGGAGACTCGTTTCAAAGACCTGATCGGGGGTGCGCTGGCCAAGATCGCAAAACTCGCTGAGACGAAACGGATCGGCCAGCCGTGTCAGCAAATGTTCGACCAGATCAATCCCAACGTAAAAGGAAGGTCGTTGAAGTCGATCCGGTAGTCGCCATACCTGATGCCATGTTGGGTTGGCCCGAATGACGCGCCCATTCAGATCGAGCAGCGCCAATCCGATTGGCAGGCTACTAAACACCTGACCCAGATGATATGAGGTTTCATAAGCTGACTGATATGATGTCGCGCGGGCTAACGGTCGCGCGACTCGTTCACGGAGAGCATCGATGAACGCCAGTACCTGTTCGCTAAAGGTGTTGGCTCGACGGCTATGGAGGATCAAAACTGCCAGCGCCCGATCATGAACGATAATTGGGGCTGCCAGTTCAGCTCGAAACGGTAGACTGTTGGGTAGTCCAGGCTCGCGACCGGCATCGCGCACCAGCAGTGGACGGCGCATGCGTACCGCCTGTCCGGCCAGGCCGGTGTCCCAGTGCCAGCGTTGACGTGGCATGCCGGTCAGCGCCGCGTTTGCTCGTTCGGCTTCGTAGCCTTCGTACAACTGCAACACCAGCTCGCGTTGTTCGTGATCGACCAGCGCGATTGCGCCAGCTTCAGCGCCGCTTCCTTCCAACGCGCGCCGCAAGATAATCCCTAACAATTCATGTAAGTCAATTGTGAGATCAAGCTGTTCATTCAGGGCAATAATCTTTTGGCGCAACGAGGGCGACAGTGTCAAACCCGGCGGTGTTTCGCTGGCGAAGCGTGGCGCGGGCAACTGCGCCCCTCGCGAGCCTTCCTGAGCGATTGCTGCCGCAAGCTGCGCTTTAAGCGAATCGATCAACTCGATAATCCGACTCGTAAATCGGCCCTGATCGTCGCTCCGTAATTCCAGAATGCCCCACAACCGGCCACCCCAGAAGATCGGCGCGCCCAGATACCCCGCCGAGATAATCGGTAATCCTTCCGCAGGTTGCTGACTGCCCAATGCAATAGTTTTTGTTATCGTTTTGCCGCCCAGAGCAACTGATCGAGTGAGACGGTCATCCCAGGGATATGCCCACGACTCAGGGGAGTAGATCTGCTGACGGGTTGCGCCTGGACGCGCTGATTGCAACCAGCAGGTCAGGCGTCCATCGCGGTAGCGAGTGGCAAGCCGTAACAGGCCAAAGAGCCGATGAATGCGCTGCACCAGCGGCTGTTCCTCGTGCAAAAGACGGGAAGCTGCGGCTACCATGCTCAGCATGTCTGTTGTGGGGTCGTCAGCTTCGTGTATCATTGCCGTTCATTGTAGTCAACCCCGCGTAGCTGTCAATTATCTTGTTATTCCTCTGTGCTATGATATGCTACATTCATCGGTGTGCCGGTGAATGTATCAAGGAGAGAGCGATGTTTACTGCGGTTGATCATATCGGGCTAGTTGTTTCCGATCTTGAGGCGGCAATCGATTTTTATCGCGCAGCGTATGACGTGACCGAATGGGAGCGGATTGAGTTGCCAGAGCGCCACGCAGCCATTGGTGTTGCCCGGTTTGGCGATGTGCTTATCGAGCTGATTGCTCCTACCAGTGATCAGGCCAGTTTTGCCCGTTTTCTGCGGGAAAAAGGGCCGGGCATGCACCACATTGCCTACCGGGTTGATGATATTAATGCCGCGCTCGCCACGTTGCAAGAGCGTGGCATCCCCTTGATCGATCGTGAACCTCGCCCCGGTATTCACGATACGCTGGTCGCTTTTGTCCACCCCAAAGCCGGTGGTCAGGGAGTGCTGGTTGAACTGGTGCAACATCGTACCCCACATACGTGATCATCCGACAGGACTGAAAGTCGGTGTGTATATGTCGCTGTTAATCAGCGCAGATTGGTCAATTGCGCGTTACAATTTCGACCGGTGGTAATATTAAAACCTGATACGGATCGGAGCAGAAGGTATGACAACCAACGACGCAGAGGATCGCCGCCTGCTGGTGAGTATGAGTGTAGGTCAGACTGCGTATGCGGTTTGGGCCAAGCAAGCGCGCCGCGAACGTTTCTTTAACATCGCCCGTTTGTTTGAAGCGTCGGCGGCGGTCAAACGAGTGAGAGCCGAACAGGCCTTGCGTCGATTGGGTGAAGTATCACAGACGTTTACCAACATCAATCGGGCGCTGGCCGGACTTGAACCAGAAGCCACTGTCTCTGGCCCCGTCACCGGTACCAGCGCCTTTCAGCGCGAATTGCTCGAACGGGCAGCGCGCGCGCTAGCTGCGGGCCGCGATCTCACCTACACCGAGTTGGGTGACCTGTTTGTGTGCAGTACCTGCGGTCGCTTGATGGAGGGCGAGCCACCACCCTTCTGTCCCGAATGTGGCACTGTTCGCGAAGGCTTTCTCGAATTTCGTATTGTCGATGGCATGGGTATTCTCGGGCAGCACGCCATCGTTCGCCGACTCGAACAGGGGCCAAAAACGGTACAGGCGCTGGTAGCCGGTCTTAGCGAAGAGCAACTGGCGATGCCGGTGAACGGATTTCCAGCCTTCAAAGACCTGATCGGGCATCTCACCGATATGGATATTGTCTTTCGCGAGCGGGCCTGGATGATTCTGGAAACGAATCAGCCCAAACTGTCATCCGCTCACCCGCCTACTCTGCGTTCAGCAGTGAAATATCGCACTGTGCCGATTGACGAGCTGCTCGATCAGTATGTCACCAGTCGCCAGCAGACGTTGAGTTTGTTGCGTGGCCTGACGCCAGCAGCATGGCAACGGATTGGTAATCACGAAATCTATGGCCCGGTGCCATTGTTGCATCAGGGGAATTGGGTGGTTACGCACGAGCAGGGGCATCTGATCGAGATGGCTCAGATGCGCCACAATCTGCTGTACGGCGATCAACATCCAATCGATATTGCTCAAGAGATTTTACACCCGTAAACGGTGTTTGTAAGTGGTGAATGGATTGGCGGGGCACAGCCCACTGCGCCCCGCCGGTCTTTGTCGGACTGTCTCGATCAGGTTAAATCCAGTCCGCTGAGACTATCGTACAATAGGTCAAGATTTTCCAATGCCAACCCGGTGCCAATTGCCACGCACGAAGCAGGCTGATCGGCAATGTAACAAGGCACCCCTGTCACTTCGGTCAGCAGATCGTTGATCCGGCGCAGCATCGAACCTCCGCCCGTCATCACCATACCTTTGTCGATAATATCTGAGCTGAGTTCAGGCGGAGTCTCAACCAGCACTGCTCGCACCGCATTGATGATTGCTTCGAGCGGCTCTTGAATCGCTTCGGTAATCTCGTTACTATCAACCTGAATAGTTCGTGGCAGGCCAGTCACCTGATCGCGTCCACGCACCTGGGTTACGAGCGGCTTATCAAGTGGTAGCGCCGCGCCGATCTCAATTTTCACCGCTTCAGCAGTGCGTTCACCGATGACCAGGTTATATTTCCGCTTGATGTAAGAAGCAATCGCCTCATCAAACCGATTACCACCTACCCGCACTGATGTACTGACTACAATATCGTTCAGCGAGATAACTGCAACCTCAGTAGTGCCGCCACCAATATCGATGACCAGGTTCCCTGACGGTTGCGCAATCGGGATATTAGCGCCAATCGCGGCAGCAAGCGGCTCGCGGATCAGGTATGCCTTCCCGGCGCCTGCCTCGAGTGCGGCATAGCGTACCGCTCGCATCTCGACGCTGGTGACGCCGGCGGGAATGCAGATCATCACTTCAGGTCGTGAAAAGCGAAATCGTCCGGCAGCGCGACCGATGAAGTGACGTAACATCTCTTCGGTGACTACGTAGTCAGCGATAACGCCATTGCGCATCGGACGCACCACTTCGATACTCTCCGGTTCACGCCCCAACATCGCCATCGCTTCAGCGCCAACTGCGCGCACGCGACCATCGCGTGTGCTGAGCGCTACTGCCGATGGTTCAGACAGCACAATACCTTTGCCTTTGACATAGACCAGCACGTTAGCTGTGCCGAGATCAATCCCGATTTTGCGGGCCATAGCCGTTCCTGTTGAGTGTAGGTGAAACACCGGCAGCTTTGTACTGCCCGGTCTGTATAATCAATCGCGCCGTATTATAGCAAATGATGGCAGGTACTGCCAATGTGATACGTTCGGGTCCATCCAATAGCAGTATGCAGTGCGCGCCACGCGGCTCCCGTTCGCTCACGGTGGGAAGAGAGCGGGCGCAGTCGGGCCAGGACGCAGGTGCCCGGCGCGTCGTGCCTCCTTCCACAGCGATGAAACGGAGAGCGTGACATGCAGTCCTCGTTCGCTAACGATGAAAAGGGTGGGAAGGGAGCAGACGCAGGTGCCCGGCGCGTCGTGCCTCCTTCCACAGCGATGAAACGGAGAGCGCGCTATGCGGCTCCTCGTTCGCTGACGGTGCAAGGGTGGGAAGGGAGCAGACGCAGGTGCCCGGCGCGTCGTGCCTCCTTCCACAGTGATGAAACGGAGAGCGCGCTATGCGGCTCCTCGTTCGCTGACGGTGCAAGGGTGGGAAGGGAGCAGACGCAGGTGCCCGGCGCGTCGTGCCTCCTTCCACAG
>OGCI01000061.1_pt1 | contig 124043 bp, 110 predicted proteins | sample 1570021 | NCBI WGS metagenome assembly OGCI01 (sample SAMN06264664, study PRJEB24512) | hot springs metagenome | isolation source: Hot spring water | place: South Africa: Tshipise | collected 2015-06-21 | reverse complement strand
AGCGAAATAATCTTTGGATAATTCATTCTTTTCGGACCAATCAGCCCAATCGATCCATAACTAGAACCCAATTTATACGAACTCAATACTAATGCATATTCATCTAAAATACTATCGTTCATCTCACTTCCTATAAGCACCTTAACATTGCCTGGTTCCTCGTATTCATCAAGCAAATGAATTACTATATCCTGATTTTCAATTAATTCAATAATACTTTTGATACGTTCTTTTGATTCAAATTCGGGATATTGCAATAAATTTTGAGTCCCAGCAACAAGTAATTGTTCTTCATTTTTGGTAGTGAAAATATCATCTAATGATTCAGTAAATAATCTTAATAAAGGAATATTTTTCAATGGATAGTCGGAGATTAAATTATGGAAATTATCTTTAATAAATTTTATTGTTTTATTTGAAATTTTCTCATTTATGTATTGATTAATATGGAATAAATTCTTTTCATCAATTTCATAATCTACTTCGAGAGAAATAGTTCTCACAATATTTGAATCAAGTGCCAGCACAATTAATAGTCTGTTAGAACTTAACTTAATTATATCAAGTTTTACTACTTTACAGTCAATAATTTTAGGGATCTTAACAATGCTTAAATAATTGCTTAGCATTCCCAAAATTTTAGAAGTATCACGCAATATATTTGATGTGTCTGTGCTTGATAGATTCTCTTTTACTTTATTGATTTCCGTTTCAGTTACTTGAATGTAATCATTAATCGAATCAACATAAAATCTATATCCTTTATCGGTAGGAATTCGTCCAGCGGAAGTGTGTGGATGAGTAATATATTCTAATTCTTCAAGGTCAGCCATAACATTTCTAATAGTAGCCGGACTTAAATTTAACTCACCTTCAAGATATTTCGAAAGCGTTCTGGAACCAATAGGCGAAGCTTTCAATATATAGAGTCTTACAATTTGTATCAATATTTCGCGCTCACGCTCAGTTAGTTCTTTGCCAATATTGTTCATAATTATTCTGCTGCTATTGAAGTTACACACTTATTTATTAATTTTATTAACGTTTATTAACGATTTTACTTGTTTTTTTATGATTAATAAATTATTAATATTTATGTTAAAATTATTTTCAATACTACAATAATTTGCAAAAAAATTAGTTAATAAACATAGATATTAAGATTTCACTGTATTTTAGGAGTATAAAAATGGATGAACCCAAAGTTGCTCAGCATTCGCCTTATCCTGTTGTATTAGAACCTAATAAAAAATATTACTGGTGCTTATGTGGAGAGTCAAAAGCTCAACCATTTTGCGATGGATCACATAAAGAGAAAGGACAATTTCGTTCTCTTCCATTTGAGGTTTTTGCTCAGAAGGAATATTATTTATGTGGTTGTAAAAAAACAAAGAGACCACCTTATTGTGATGGGACGCATAATAAAATTTAAAAATATTAATCTTTACTTTATTTACTATTAATTGAATAATAATTAAATTAAAACATTGTTAGAATAGGAAATTAAATGTGATAATTATACAAATAATCTTTAATTTAAGTTTATTGGTGGCTGCTAGTATTATTTCTGGATTTGTGGATTCGATCTGGAAAACTACCACAAAAAAAGTAATTGTATTACAAGGATTAATTTTTGGTGTAGTAGCTCTGCTTGGAATATTTTATCCATTTGTTTTACAACCAGGATTGATTTTTGACGGACGCTCCGTTATTATTAGTCTCTGTACTCTTTTTTATGGACCATTGGCAGGAATAATTTCTGCCATTATACCTGCAATCGGAAGAATTTACCTCGGGGGAATAGGAGCAATCACAGGTGTTTCAGTTATCACTTCTTCTTTTCTGATTGGATGGATTTTTCATCGTTTAGTGCATAAGAATAAAATTAAGCTAAACTTAATTAATCTATATATTTTGGGAGTTTTAGTCCATATTGCAATGTTAATTTTGATGTTTACTCTTCCTTCAAAATTAGCTGTAGAAACATTGAAAACTATCTCAATTACTGTTATTTCATTTTATCCATTAGCAACAGTATTTATAGGAAGAATAATACTTTACCAAATTGAATTGCGTGAGTTAGTGAAAAATTTGAAAGAATCCGAGTATAAATTTAAACTAATTACAGATTATTCAAAAGATTTCATTTGGATGACAGACTTAAACTTAAATTATTTATTCCTTTCTCCGTCGGTTGAGCGTATTTATGGATATTCTATTGAGGAAAGAAAAAACAAGAAAGCTACTGACCTTCTTACTCCTGAATCATACAACTATGCAATGAAACTTTTAGAAGAACAGTTTGAAATTGAGGCAAAATACCCAGAAAATAAAGATAGATATGTGGATGTACGCTTCAAAGAAATCCGCAAGGATGGGAAAATAGTTATTACAGAAGCAGTTGTTACTTTCATCAGAGATGATAACCATAGACCAATAGGAATTATGGGTATTACTCGCGACGTTACAGAAAAACATCTTATTGAAGAGGAAATTAGAGAAAGAGAAGAAAAATATCGCCTTTTAGTTAATAATATTACTGATTTTATTGTTAAAATTGACAGTTCTTTTAATTACATATATCGAAGTGATTCTTTTACGAAATTCTTTAACAAAAAGGAACATTCTAATTCATATCTCTCAATTTTTTCTGATAAGGAACGGATTGAAAAGTTATTTGCTAATTTTGGTGAAAAGTCTGAAATATCTTTCGAGCAAGAAATTGATTTATTTGGTTCAAAAACATTCATTCTTTGGAAAATTAGAGCTCTTAAAGCAAATGATGGTGATTTGCAATATCTTTGCGTAGGTAGAGATATTACTCCTTTAAAAATTATCACTGAAAAGCTTCAAGAAAGTCAGGAAATATTCAAAACTATTTTTAATTCAAGTCCGTTAATCAAGTTTTTTGTTGAAAAGGGAACAAATATTATTAAAGATGTTAACGACACATTTATTCAAGTTTTCAATACCAAGCAAAATATAATTAGCAAACGTGTTGATGAACTTTCTCTTTGGTGTAATACATCTGATTATTTAAGTATTATTGATAAATTTAACAGAAATGGTTTTGTAAGGAATTTTGAAACTATAATGAAACTTCCAAATGGAGAAGTAAGAAACATACTGGTTTTCTGTGATTTAATTATTATTAGAGGTAGTGAGCATTTAATCTTTTCTCTTCTTGATATTACTGAAAGAAAAATTGCAGAAGATAAGCTCAAAGAAATTAACAATGAATTAGAACAGATTGTTACAAATAGAACTGAAGAATTAAATAAAGCATTGCAGGAGCTGAGTAATTCCAACTACGAACTTCAACTACTTAATCAACAAATGCAACAAGATGCTGAAAAAATTATTCGTTTAAATGAAGAACTCCAAGATGCAATTGCATCTCGTGATAAGTTTTTCTCCATTATTGCACACGATTTGAAAAATCCATTTTTAACTTTATTGAACAACTCTGAAATGCTCATGCGTTATTATGATAGGATTGATGAACACAAGAAAATTGAACTGATTACAAATATAAAGCAAGCATCGCAATCTACCTACAATCTACTTGAAAACCTACTTCAATGGTCGCGTGCTCAGATGGGGCATCTTCAAGTTCATTTAGAACTTCATGATATTACAGAAATTGCATATAAAGTAATTTCACTTGTGCATCCTCTTGCTCAGAATAAAAATATTCAAATTGTAAATAGTATTCCAGAGAAATCTTTTATTTTCTGTGATATTGAAATGACTTCTACTATTTTAAGAAATTTATTGACCAATGCTATTAAGTTTTCTAATAGTGAAAGTAAAATTGAAATAGGATTGTCAGAAGTTATTTTTAAGCAATATTATGATAAGAAAAAACTATTTTCTGTTTTCTTCGTCAGAGATTATGGAGTAGGAATAGAATCTGAAAAATTAGATAAATTATTCAGTATTTCTGATATTGAAGCATCAAAAGGCACAGATAACGAAAAAGGTTCAGGTTTAGGATTAATTATTGTTAAAGAATTTGTTGAAAAGCAAAGTGGAGAAATTTGGGTCGATAGCAAAGTTGGAGTTGGCACAACTGTTTATTTTTCATTACCTATAAATTAGAAAAATGGATAATTTACTTTTAGGTGTGAAGCAATTTAAGGATGAAATTTATCCTGAATATAAACAATTGTTTGAATCTCTGAAATCTCAACAATCACCACATACTTTGTTTATTGGATGCTCTGATTCGAGACTGATTCCAGATTTAATTACACGAAGTATGCCTGGTGATTTATTTGTTGTTAGAAATATCGCCAATATAGTTCCTAAGTATAGGTTATCAGAGGAATATCTTGCTACAACTTCTGCAATTGAGTTTGCCGTTTTGGGATTGAATGTGAAGAACATAGTTGTTTGCGGTCATTCTAATTGTGGAGGCTGTCGTGCATTAGTTCAGCAAGAGCAGTTCAAAAATATGCCCCATACAATTAAATGGCTTGAACAATCAAGTGAAATAATCAAAAATATTGGTAGTAACTTTAACGATGATAAAATATTCGAAGAGATTGAAAAACAAAATATCATTTTACAATTAAACAATTTAATGACTTATCCTTTTATTAAAGAAAAATATGTGAGTAATTCTGTTAATATTTACGGTTGGTATTTTGATATCGGTTCAGGAACAGTTTTTAGCTATAATAAATTAACAAATCAATTTGAAAAATTGGATTAAGATAATTTAATATATATCTTGTGGTACGCCTATTATTTCCCGTTTTCTCAAATTAAACATAAAATTAAATCCAACTTGGATAGAAGCAATCCTCGGGTTATGAACATTTGTAACATTTTCGTCAGTTTTAAGCAGCGTTTTTAATGGATCATTCTTTGGAAAATGCTTGTAAACTCCACTTAAAAAATATCCGCCTGAAACAAATGCATTTAATTCTCCAGATTCATCTGCATAAATTGGGTGTTCATATCCAACCCTGAGTTCAAATACATTATTTTGAATTTTCGTTTTTATTTCCGAACCCTCAACTTTTGAATTAATCGGGATGAGATATGAGATCCCAAGTAGAAAATTATTAAAATAAAAGTTAGGTGATAATAAAAAGTAATTATGCGACATCTGATATTCTGATTTATCTTTATGGGCTGAAATCATCATATAAGAATATGCAGAATAAGATACACCAATTTTTAATCCAATGTTATCTTGCTCTGTTAATGGGAAATATACACAAGCACCAAAATCGGGGATATTGTTAAAACTTAATCCATTTTTTCTACCTAATGGAGTATTTACCGCACTAACTCCAGCTTTGTAGCCAAGAAATGGTCCTATGCTTACTACTTTTGTTTGTTCTGCTTTAAGGCAATTAAGGGTAAAAAAGAAAATAAATAAAATGGATGCAATTTTTCTCATAGCTATCCTATACTATTTTTTATTTTACAAAATAAGTAAAAAAATCATAATTTTGCCAATTATTTTGTTCAAGAATTCGATTTAAAGATATGGAAAAATCTGATAGTATAAATCGAAAAGATTATGAAATATTAATCAGGCGACGTGGAGATAAAGATTATTCTTCTTATTGTCCTCAGCTTGGTTTAGTGATAAAAGGGGAAGAGCACCAGGAAGTACAGGGAAAAATGGAAGAAACTATACAGAAACACATTGATCAATTAATACAAAAGCAAGAGCAGTAATCATTTCTTCTCTGAATTGATTAATTCATCAAGTTCCAACCAACGTTCTGTCTTTTGGTTAATTTGTAGTATTATGTTATTTAGTTCAGAATAAAGTCGGTTCATTTCTTGAAAATTACTGCTGTTCAATGTTGCGATTGTTTGTTCAATCAAAGATTTACTCTTTTCAAGTTCTTCGATTTCAATGAATAAATTTTCGTATTCTTTTTTTTCTTTATAGCTTATTTTTTTAATCTTAGGTTCCAATGCTTGTTTGGGAGGAGTGTTTTCCTTCGAACTTTTTTCAATAATTGGTATTTCACGATTTTCTAAGTAGTACGAATAATTCCCGGGGTATTCTTTTATTTTAGCATTATTTTCGAATGCAAAGATAAATTGAACTGTTTTATCTAAAAAAGCTCTATCGTGCGAAACAATAAGCAGAACGCCATAAAAATCTTCCAGATATTCTTCTAATGAATTTAAAGTTTGAATATCTAAATCGTTAGTTGGTTCATCTAACAAGATGACATTTGGATTTTGCATAAGTACTTTCAAAAGTGCCAGTCTTCGACGTTCACCACCCGATAAAGTAGAAACAAATGCATTATGTTGTTCAGGAGGGAATAAGAATTTGTTGAGTAAATCGCGTACAGTCAGATATCTGTCGCGTCCAACTCCGCAATCAATATATTCAGCAATTTCTCGCAAAGTTGCTAATACTGTTTTATTTTCATCAAGTTCAGTTAGTTCTTGCTTGTAATAGCCAATTTTAATAGTATCGCCAATTTTAATAGTTCCACTGTCAGGTTTGGTAATTCCTGCTAATATGTTCAGTAAAGTCGATTTACCACAACCATTAGGACCAATTAATCCAATTCTGTCGCCTGGCTTAGCAATATATGAGAAATCTTTAAAAAGAAGTTTATCATTTATTGATTTTGAAATATAATGAGCTTCAATAATTCTATTGCCTAAAAAAGTTTTTCCTAACTCGATTTTTATTTTTTTCTCTTCAATTTTTTTGATTTCAGCAGAAATTTGGCTAATCCAATCAATTCGACTTTTTTGTTTTTTTCTGCGAGCGGGAGCACTTTTCTTCAACCATTCAAGTTCTTTTATGAGCTTACTTTTTGTATGTTCAGCAGTAGAATTAATTGTATCTATATAATTGGTTTTCTTTTCAAGATAATCTTCGTAATCACCATCGTACCAAAAAATTTTTTGTTCATCCAACTCTAATATTTTTGTCGCAACTGCATCTAAAAAATATCTATCGTGAGTAATAAAAAATAGTGATTTTGACTTTTTCATGATAAAATCTTGCAGCCATTGAATGCTTTCTGTGTCCAGATGGTTAGTTGGTTCATCCATAACGAGTAAATCAGCATTTGAAAAAAGCAATTTGGCAAGGGCTATGCGTTTGCGCTGTCCGCCAGAAAGCTCCGAACAAAGTTTGTAATAATCAGATATTCCAAGTGCAGAAGCTATAGATTTAGCTTCGCTTTCTAAATTCCATATTCCACGTTCCTCGATTTTTTGCGTAATCTGTTGTAATTCTAAATGTTCGTTTGAGTTAGGAAGAAGTTTTTTGCTACACAGCAAATTGTATTTTTCTATTAATGCGAAATCTTTTCTTCTTCCATCTAATACCTCTTCTATTACTGTAAGATTAGATTTAAACAATGGATTTTGTTCAAGAAAGCCGAATGTAATGTTTTTATTAAAAATCACTTCACCTTCATCTGCATATTCATTCCCAGCAATAATATTCAACAAAGTAGATTTGCCAATTCCATTTCTTCCAATCAGTCCAATTCTATCGTATAAGTTCATTCCAAAAGAAATGTTTTCAAAAAGTGTGATTTTATCGAACTTTTTTGTCAAATTATTTACCGTAAATAATACCATAGAGTTTCCGAAGATTGAGTATTTTCGGTTAGTGAATATAATAATGGGCAATCAATTATTCTTCCCAGGGAAGTTTTATTTTAATTGGTATTGCCTTAAGCTTGTATGAAACAAACAATGGCGAAAGAGTATTAATAAGATATGCTTCTACACCATCCCGCTTGACCTTACCAACTTCGCTCCAAGTAACGAATACACCTCGTGTAGCGAAAGCATTAATTGTAACATCTTGTCGTGCTGTCATCAAATGTGAACGAATTAAGCCTGAGCCCACTTTCAAAACTTTTCTTTCATCAACTCCTGTCCAAATTATATACACTCCCTCAGCAGTTTTCAAAACTGGATGTTCCATGTCCAACTTAAATAACTCACACCAAACTTCACCCTTACATTTGTACCATAAATTTGCCATATCGCCTCCGATAGTTTATTCATTTATGACTATAATTTTCTGAACTCCAGTTGAGTTTGTAGTTTCAGAAATACCGACAACAAAATAGACGCCACTCGATACTTTTTTATTATTTGTATCTCGTCCGTCCCAAAATGTTTTTCTGCTGCTTGTCCGTAAAGAACGCACAAACTCACCATTGACTGTAATTATTTTTAATTCTGTATTTGATGCGAGCCCGTCTATTGAAAGGTATTCATCTTTACTTATTTTAAAGGGTTGCGGGTAACAAACAATATCGAAATTATCTTTTGGTTCGATAATGTTTGTTCTTACTGAATAAAGCCCTTTATCAGTGCCCAAATATATTGTCCCATTGTCAAAATTACCACATACAGAGTAAATATTATTTGTTTTTAGTGGTGAGTTGCTCGAATTAATAATTTTTACTAATTCAAAAGTATTATACGAAACTACAAAAATTCCATTTTGTGTTGCAATCCACGCATTTCCAGTTGGATCAATTAAAATATCATTAATATATTGATTATTCAAGTGATTAATTTGCCGCACAATGAGTTGGTTGTTTGATAGGACAGCCGAAGGATTAAAAATAATGCTCAAACCCTGCCTGAATCCTAGCCACAAGCAACCATTTGGATCTTTTTTAATAACAGTTGGCGAATTATCAGGTAGTGAAGTATACGTAGAAGTAGAAATTATTCCACAAACATCGTCAGAAGTATTTTCAAAAGTATTCTTCTCATTAAAGTAAAAAATGCCAATACCTTCTCCTGGATACGAACCGATCCACTTTGTCCCATAGTTATCAATTTCAAGTTTTAATATACGGCGTTCATCTGATTTGTAACAATTTGAAAATGGATAAGATTTCCCATCACTTGCCCTTACTAAAAGGATTGGACCGGCAGTTTGTTTTCCCCAGTTTGTGAACCAAGTATTGCCTTTTGCATCAGATTTAAAATCGCCAACAAATAGGAAAGTATCAGTTTCAGTTTTCGTTCCAACAAATTTTTCATTTCTTTCTGAAAGAAATGAGAATTGTAAAGGTCTTTGGTAAGGATTGCAATAAGCAACACCTCCACCAACGCTGCTGCTATAAAGAAGATCGTTAATAATTGCAACGTTGTAAAAATTGTCTGTAATAAATATCGGGAATTCCTTAGATGTAAAATTTTCCCAAATACCGTTTTCAAATTTTGTAATACCACCCTTATAAAAAAGTGCTTGCAAGTGTGCACTTGTGGACCATAAAACGCCATTTTTGTCAATTGCAAGGCTCGAAAAAGTATTATTCGAAGGTGAGTTTGGAGAAATTGGGTTGCTTGAATTATTATTTTGAAAAATTACTATTCCCGACGTTGTATTGATAAGCATTAGATTGTCATTTAGGAATCCACCATTACATTCATTCGTGTAAATATTATTGCCCTCTTTATCTATAATGCCATTTCGAGTAACAATCCAATATGAATTTCTACTTGAAATCAGTTCAATAATTTCATCATTCACTTCAGCAATATTTATTATTGAATTATTATCAACAGCAAATACTTCTCTTGAATTACAAAAAAGCAATTGATTCTGAAAAGGAGTAATTGAAACCACATTTTGGTTTGTAGATAAAAACTCAACTACTTCCCAATTGCTTGGGATTTCAATGAATTTAGTTAGTTCGCAATAAGCAATTCCGCTTTTAGATGAAGCCCAAATTTTATTGTTTGCTATATAAATACTGTTTATATTCTCCGTTCTATCCCAATTTGCAATTTTAACAACACTTGTTGTAAAAATTCCTTTATTGATGTCGTATACAACGATTCCAAAACCTGTTGCAATATATAAAAACCCATTATAAGAAATAATTTTGTTTATTTTTAAGTTAGGAAAATCACTTGTCGAGATACTTGTTATGTGGCGAATATTGAAGTCTTTAGTGAAAATTTCAATCATTCCGTCTGAAAAACCTGCAAAAATTAACTTTGAAATCGAATCGGAATGAATAGCTGAAACGTTGTTACTCAAAAGACCATTCATCGAATTAAATGTTTTAAAACTTTTATCTGATGGTGAGTAGACAAAAATACCACCATTAGTTCCACACCATATATTACCATAATTATCAACGGTTGAAACAGTAACATTTTTATATGAGGTATATAGTTGCCAATCAAACAAAAAAAGATTTTGTGAAAATATGCTTGATTTGCAGAATAATAAGCAAACTAGGAATAGAATCTTTTTCCACATCTTATTTGAATTCTGGGTTATCAAAAAGTGAAACCATCTCGATAGCGCTCATTGCTGCTTCGAAGCCTTTATTACCTGATTTCGACCCAGCACGTTCTATAGCTTGTTCAATCGAATCGGTAGTTAGTACTCCGTAAATGCAGGGGATACCAGTTTCTAATGAACTTAAAGCTATTCCTTTAGTTACTTCCGATGCTATATATTCAAAGTGTGGTGTTGCCCCACGAATAACAGCACCGATAGCAATTACTGCATCATACTTCTGAGTTGCGGCAAATTTCTTTACAGCAAGTGGTATTTCGAATGCACCAGGAACATAAGCAATTGTTATGTTTTCTTCGTCGACTTCATTTCTTTTAAGAGCATCTAAAGCTCCATCAAGCATTTTGGAAACTATAAACTGGTTCCAGCGAGAAACCACAATTGCGAACTTTTTCCCTTTTGCACTAAAAAAACCTTCAAGTATTTTAGCCATTTTGATATTCCCTACTAGTTAATAATTGCAAATATATAAAAAAATAGCATAATTTTTCAACTATGTTATTTATCTTTGTTAATAAACAACATACTTTTACGTCTAAAAACTAGTATTTTTTTAGGTGTTATTATGCCGGTTATTACTGTCTTTGGTGGTGGGACCTATACTGAAGGTACACCAGAGTATCAAAGTGGCTTGGAAATAGGCAAATTACTTGCCGAAAAGAATTTCCATATTGCTACTGGTGGATATTCCGGGATTATGGAAGCTGTTTTACGAGGCGCAAAAGATTACAACATCAAGAGGATCGGAGTTACAACAAATTTTTTTGAGAATAGGCAACCTAATAAATATATTAATGAAGAAATAAGATTGGATAATTATTTCGATAGGCTGAAAAAACTAATTGAAATAGGTGATGCTTATATTGTTCTTCCTGGAGAAACTGGAACACTTCTTGAATTCGCTGCTGTTTGGGCTTTGAAAGAAAAAGGAGTTATGGGAGAAAATAAACCAATCGTTTGTTACGGCGACCAATGGAATGAAGTTATACAAACTATGTCTTTTTATTCAGAAGCACTTCTTGAGCGATCTTACTTAATTGATTATGCCGAAACAATAGATGATGTTATTGATAATATTTATAAGTACTTTGGATAGCTAAATGAAACAAATTTTTGATAGAATTAAAAATATATTGAAATCAGAATTGAATTCAACCGATAGTAATGATTTTTTTGATGTTGATTTGGATAATGACTTAAAAAAAGAGTTTGAAAATTTATCTCATAATCAAAAGAATGATCGGAAAAGTAATTTTACTATTGATATAGATGAGCAAATGGCTTTCTCTATTTTAGAAATTGCATCTGATGCATCGAATGATGAAATAAAAAGAGCATATTTATCTAAAATAAAGGAGTATCATCCAGACAAAGTACAAAATATGGGAAAAGAAATAAGATTGTTGGCAGAACAAAAGACCAAAGAAATTAATGAAGCTTATAACTTATTACGGAAAAAAAGAGGTTTTTAATGTTTAATAAAAAAGTTTTTAATGAATCATTAATAATTATTTCGTTTTCAATTGTAATTGCTATTATCTATAATGCTTTAAATCCGAACGGTCTTGGTTTGCTACCCCAAAAAAGTAAAATCATAGCGGATTCACTTTTGTTCGATGAATCAAATCTCATTGACCAAGCTAAGAGTGACACACTAATTAATCAACCACTTTCTAAAATTGATACCCTTAAAACAGTTGTTAAAGATAGCCTACCTGCAAATAAAAATATTATTTTAAGTGATGAAAGTGATGCCAAAAGCCACGGCGATTTCAAAATAGTATCTTTTGAACAAATGAAAAGAATTGTTGAATCAGATAAATTTATTATTATTGATGCTCGCCAACCTGAGGCTTATCAAACTGCTCATATACCAAATTCAATAAACATATTTGCTTACGAGGAAGAAGCAACTTTAATTCCTAAAATATTATCTCTTCCTAAAGATAAAACAATAATTGTATATTGTGATGGTGGTTCTTGTGATGTAAGTCATCATTTAGCGGAAATATTGATACATTCATTTGGCTTTAAAAGAGTGTTCTTATACGAAGGTGGTTGGGAAGAATGGAGTGCAAAGGTTAGGAGCTAAATCAATGGACGATACTAATATTAAGCGTGATTTCAGATATTTGCTGCAGTTAAGATACGGAATTATTGGTGATTCACCCGAAATTCAGAAAGCTATTGAAACCGTAGAAATGGTTGCACCTACTGATTTAACTGTTCTCATTACAGGTGAAACTGGAACTGGCAAAGAAGTTTTTGCAAATGCGATTCATTCATTAAGTAACCGAAAAAAATTCTCATTTGTGAGTGTTAATTGCGGAGCAATACCTGAAACCTTGCTTGAATCTGAACTGTTTGGAAGCGAGAAAGGTGCTTATACCGGTGCAGTCGAAACTCGTAAAGGTTTCTTTGAAACAGCAGATAAAGGCACTATTTTTCTTGATGAAATAGGAGAGATGCCTATTGGGACACAAGTAAAATTATTACGTGTCCTTGAAACGGGGCAATTTTCTCGGCTTGGCTCACCTGAAATAAGAAAAGTGGATGCGCGAGTAATTGCTGCTACAAATCGTAATCTTGAAGAGGAAGTTGCGAAAGGGGATTTTCGTCAGGATTTGTATTTTAGGCTGAATGCTGTCCAAATCGAACTTCCTCCATTAAGAGAACACGTTCAAGATATTCCTTTGCTGGTTGAATTTTTTGCTGAACGTATCGCTGAAAAATATAAATTCAAATTTGAAGGAATTTCGTATGAAGCAATCACAATACTCAAATCGCTTCCTTGGCCAGGAAATATCAGACAACTTAAAAATTTAATCGAAACAATAGTTACCTTAGAAAAAGGTGCTTTTATTACTCGTGAAATTTTACTTAAATATATTCCACCAGCTCTGCCTGAATATAAACGTAGCGAAATACCTAAGACAAACTCAATTATTTCTATTTCAAAAGACTTGCCGGATACAGATACCAACCTTCTTTTCAAATCAATTTTAGAAATTAAAAATGATATTGTTGATATCAAACATTTTTTAGGTAGAATTGCTGGGAATTTTGATTTATTATTTGAAGAAATCCATTCTTTAAAGCAAAACCTCCATTTTCAAAGTGATATTTTAGAAAATGAAATTCAAATAAAACCTTTAGAATTAGTTGAAAAAGAGATGATAATTGCTGCTTTGAGTAAATTTTCCAATAATCGTAGAATGGCAGCACGTGCTTTGGGAATTAGTGAAAGAACGCTTTATAGAAAACTTATCGAATATGGAATTAAATAATTTATGAAAAAAATCATTCTGATATTTTTTGCTATTTTATTAATTACTACTATTTATATAATTTACTCTCTCTTCTATTCTCCGAATATAAATAAGAGTGTTGTGGTTAAAATCAACAAAGGTTATACCGTTTCTAAAATATTCGATGAATTAAATAAACACAGATATTTAAAGCATAAAGAACTCTATTTGATGATTTCTCGCGTGTTTATTCCCAAAAATAAAACTATTAACCAAGGCACTATTATTATTCCACCGAACACAAGTAATTTTAAGCTTTTTCTTGGTCTTTATACCGGGGAATTTGTTTTCAAAAAGAAAATAACTATGCCAGAAGGTATGAATACTGCACAATATGCTTCAATTTTCCAAAAAGAGCTCGATATTGATAGTGTTAAGTTTGCTCAGTTAGCACATTCTTCCAAAATTGTTCAGAAGTTTAACATTCCAGCGGCAACCGTTGAAGGTTATTTATACCCTAACACATATTTTATTGATTATGGGAAAAGCGAAGAAGAAATGATTGTTTTTCTTATTAATCAATTCGAAAATATTTGGCAGAATAATTTTTTGGGAAAGAGTCTTCCGCTTGATATGAACCGGCATCAGGTGATAACGCTCGCCTCAATTGTTGAAGCAGAAACGCCGGTTCTTGAAGAAAGACCGAAAGTAGCTGGTGTGTATATTAATAGATTGGCAAAAGGAATACCTCTTCAAGCAGATCCCACTGTCCAATATGCAATAAATAAATTTTCACGTCTAACATATTCAGATTTGAGTTATGATAGCCCTTATAATACTTATAAATATGTTGGATTGCCACCTGGTCCGATTAATTCGCCAAGCAAAAGTTCAATTGATGCAGTGTTGAACTATGAAAAACATGATTATCTATTTTTTGTAGCAAAAGGAGATGGTTCTGGGTTGCATAATTTTGCTCGAACTTATGAAGAACATTTGAAAAACGTTTCATTATATAGAAAAAAAATTGGACGAAAAAATGGTTGATTCTCTTCAAAAAAAAATCAGATCTGCATCGATCATTATAGTTGTTTCTAATGTGATTGCAGGATTAGCATTTATTGTAGCAGGAATAATCATCAAGGAAATATTATTGACTTTTGGTGGTGTTTTTGTAATATGTGCCGGAATAGCATTCAAATTTATTATGCAAAGAATGCTAAAAAATATTGAAAAAAATAGCAACTGAAAATTATTTATAATTTACCAAATATACTTCTACCAAACAATTGATTGAGATGCTAAGATAGCAATTTCATATGCTTCTTTTGTTGTATTTCCAAGTGCAGTGATGTGCCCCATCTTTCTTCCTTTTCTTGAGCTTTTTTTATTATAAAGATGCAATTTGATTTTGCCGTAACTCAATGCTTTCGAAACGTCAGCAGGGATACCCGAGCCATCTCTTTCACCAAGTAAATTCACCATACAAGCAGCGGGAGCGATCATTTCAGTTGAACCAAGTGGAAGTCCAGTTATTGCACGAATCACATTTTCGAACTGTGAAGTTCTACATGCTTCTATTGTGTAATGTCCTGAATTATGTGGTCTTGGCGCAATTTCATTGACGATAATTTCACCATTACTATCCTCGAACATTTCAACCCCGAAAATACCAATACCATCGATGCTTTCAACACATTTTACCGCTATTTCCTGCGCGATATTCTTTTGTTCAGCAGTAATATCAGCCGGTGCTAAAACAACCTTGCAAATATGATTTTCTTGAATGGTTTCTACAACTGGATAAACAGCAATTTCTCCAGAAAGGCTTCGTGCAACCATCACTGCAAGTTCTCTCTTGAAATCAACAAACCGTTCTGCCATAAGTTTTCTTTGCTTGCCATCTGAACTAAATTTGGCGAAGGCTGTGCTAATATCATCTATATTTTTTACTGTATAGTTGCCATATCCATCATATCCAAGCGTTCTTGTTTTGATAAGAAATGGATAGCCAAATTTTTCTCCAAATTTAGATGCTTCTTCTATCGTATCGACTGATGAAAAATCAGGGACTGGAATATTATTATTAAAAAATACTGTTTTTTGATTAAATTTATCTTGCACAAAACGCATAGTTTTTGCCGAAGGAAATACATTAATGAAATTAGAGATATATTCAAGTATTTCCGGCTCAATAAACTCATTTTCTAACGTAACAATATCAGAAGCTTTGATAAATTCATCAAGATTGATTTGATTATGCCATCCTTCGGTAAATTCAAGTTTTGTCATATCTCCAGCTGGCGAGTGAGCTCCGTTTTCAATAATTGCGACCTCCAAACCTAAACGATACGATTCGAGTGCGATCATTTTAGCAAGCTGACCACCCCCAAGTATTCCTAATGTGAATGTTTTTTTGTTATTTTTTGATGTGAGCATCATACTAACCGTTAATTTATGATTAATAAAATTAATTTTATGTCAAACACTTTTTTTACAAAAATATTATTTGTAATTTAGAATATTATTAAATTATTTTTAGGAGTTTAAAAATTCAGTTATCAATTGCAAATAGCTGAAAAAACACAAAATTACAATTCTAAAAATCCTATTCTAAATGGTAGGGTGCTCGTTTTAAATCAAGGTTACGAGCCTGTAAGTGTCTGCTCACCTCGCAAAGCAATTATCCTGAGTTTGCTAATGAAAGCTGAAATTATTGAAGTGAGAAATGGTATGCATATTCACACTATTTCAAGCGTTTTCCCTTATCCAAGCGTCATTAGGCTGTTTAGTTTTGTTCGTCGCCCTTCGAATTATATCGAGATTTCACGAAAAAATATAATGCGACGCGATAATTATCAATGCCAGTATTGTGGTAAAACAAAGTCCGATCTTACTATTGACCACGTTTTACCACGTTCTCGTGGAGGTAAAGACACTTGGGAAAACCTTGTTACAGCTTGCCATTCTTGCAATTCAAAAAAAGGCAATAGAACACCCGAAGAAGCTGGAGTGAAACTTTTAAACAAACCTAAAAAGCCCAGCCACATTCATTTGTTAAAGCAGTTTGCCAATATTTCGGAAGAAAGCTGGAATAAGTTTCTTTTTGTGTAATTTTGTGTAGTATTAAAAGGTTTTTTGTAAAGCGAAAATTGTGAATTCGCTAAGATTGTTTTCTCTCTTTTTAATAAATCTAATTTTATCCAAATTTCTACGTTTTATATTAAAGAATTTGCAAGTTAAATCGATATTATTGGTATGTTTATTGCTTGTTTCATTACTGAACTTTCGGAGTTTAGATGAACGAAACACTTAAAGAATCAGAACTTTGGATAGATAGAGGCGACCAATTTGCAAAATCTGGTGAAACTGAAAAAGCGTTGGAGTGTTATCGCAAGGCTTTGGAAATTAATCCACGTGCTGCATATGGTTATTTCAAGCGGGCGCAACTTTACATCAACATAAATAAACTTGACGAAGCTCTTAGCGATTTAAATAACGCAATTATATTGAACCCAAATCTCTCATTTGCTTATTTTAAGCGAGGTTCAATATATTTAGAGATGAAATCCTACAAAGCTGCTATCGAAGATTTCAATTCCGCAATTGCTCTAAATTCTGACTTTCCTTTTGCATATTTCAAAAGAGGTGTCTGCTTTTTAAAATTAAAAAGATATCGGGAAGCACTTGAAGACTTCAATAAAGCAATCGATTTAAATCCTACATATTTCGAAGCAGTTCTATATCGTGCAAACACTTTTTTTGAATTGAAGCAATATAAAGAGGCCATCGAGGATTACTCAAAAGTTATTGCTATGGAGCCATCTAACGAAACAGCTTTTATTTCTCGGGGTATTGCTTATGGGGCGTTAGGAATGTATAGAAATGCTATCGAAGATTTTTCTACTGCCATTGCATTAAAACCAAATGATCCTATAGCATATAACTATAGAGCACTAACATTAATTAAACTAAAACAGTACGATAAGGCACTCAAAGATTTCGACTATTTAATTGAGAAGAAAATTCCTATACCAGATATTTTTAGCAACAGGGCAATTGCAAATTTCTTTTTGAAAAATTTTGAAGAGGCTGCAAAAGATTATACCCGTGCTATCAATCTTAATCCAAATTCATCTGTTTTGTATTACAATAGAGCAAATGCATATTATAATTCCAAAAGATATCTCGATGCTATTCTTGATTACGATAAGGCTGCCGAAATTGAACCAAAATTTGCCAATGCTTATCTGGGACGAGGCAATTCTAATTATGTCCTCGGTAATTTCAAAGAGGCAATTAAAGATTATAGTAAAGCGATAACTTTCAATCCAAGGCTTTACCAGGCTTATATTGGAAGGGGCAATTGTTTTATGAAACTTAGATATTATAAAAAAGCACAAGAGGATTTTACTTTAGCAATTGAAATAAGACCAGATAATCCATTAGGTTATCTAAATAGAGGTAGCGCTTTCCGAGCTGACAATAAATTTTCTGATGCTGCGAGAGATTTCAATCAATTCCTGAAACTTGCACCTGCTTCTAATAATTCAATGCAAATCAGGCAGTGGCTGAAAAAGAATGGATTACCCGTTGAAGCTTAATTTGTACTTTTGTATTTATAGCCATCAATTAATGCTTTGAATAATGTTTTGAGCTGTTTAAAGTTCTCCACTGTTTTCAAAAATGTTAAAAAATAGCCAATTGGCCTTATATACGGAACAAATCCATCCCCGTGAAGCTTATCAATTGCTGACAAGTTACGAACCATATAATACGTTTTCCAAGTGAATTTTGCTTTATCAGGTACAGGAGTAATTAATCTGATAAAAATAGCATCTCTTATTACAGCTGCTTTGAAATTATTTTTTAATGCTCTAACTGAAAATTCTGTGTCGTCACCGTAAATGAAAAAATTCTTTTCAGGAAGTCCAATTTTTTCAAATACAGTTTTATGAATAAGCGGTCCTTCGAATGTAAATGCTTCAACTGGAATGGCTTCGTTTTTTAAATCATCATCTGAAATTATTTCTCTCCAGATACTTTTAAAAGGGTTGTCAAGAGTTATTTTTTTTACATCATTCAAATAAACGTCTTCAATATTATACCTTAATGGGCATAAAATATCATATTTATTTCGATATTTAAGCAAAATTTCCAGACAATTTGGTTTTGCTACTACATCATCGTCCATTAGCCAGATATAATCAGCTCCTTTTGAATATGCATATTTTGAAGCAGTGTACTGGCCCCCTGAACTTCCGAGATTTTCCTGAGTAATCGTTGTAATATCATTTTGTTCTACTAACCATTCGTAGGTCCCATCATTAGAGCAATTATTCACTACGACTATTTCATCAATTTTACGAGTTTGATTTCTAAGTCCATCAATTACTTGTTTCAATAAATCGAGCCTGTTATATGTTACCACACAAGCAGTTATTTTTTCCATATGCTTTCGTCAATTAGGTAGAAATGATTATTTTCGTTAGTAATAATATATTTCTCAATATAATCAGAAGCAATAACGTGGCTCGGAAACATAACATATTTTGAAATATCACTTAATGCAATCCATTTGTAATCTGAATGTTCATGTGAAATATTTACTTTTGCATCATCATATACTTCAAAGACAAAAACTGGTGAAAAATTCACTTCATTTTCACGATAGCTGTAAAAAGAAGCTAAATAAGGCAGGTTCCACAATTTAACCGGAACAATCCCAGTTTCTTCGAATACTTCTCTAATAGCTGTTTCGATTGGTGCTTCAAATTTTTCAATACAACCAGTTACCACTTGCCATACATTGGGATATGGCTTAGCGTTTTCATTGCGCTTAAGAATTAATTGCTCATATTTTTCTTCATTTTTATTGAAGCGAATAATATGAACCTGAACAGTTTTGGTTTTGTAATCCATTTTAAAATATATATTTTATTGCTACAAATCCTCCAATTAAGAGTATTGCAAAAGCAATTGATAATTTATCGAAGTATTTGTCTATGAAATATTTTATTTTGGGACCTAAGAAATAAATTAGACCGCCAACAAGAGTAAATCTTGCAGCTCTTCCAATTAGGGAAACCCCAACGAATGAGAAAAACTCCATATTTACTGCACCAGCTGCAATTGTAGCAACTTTATAAGGTATAGGTGTAAATGAAGCTAAAGCAAGAAACCATATCCCAACTTCACTATTATATGCTTCAACAATTCTTAGCCAAGCATCTTGTGCGTGATAAAAATCGATGATTCTGTTGCCAACTATTTCCATCAATCCCCAACCAATGTAATAGCCACCAATTCCACCTATCACTGAACCAATTGTACACCAAAAAGCAGCTCTAAATCCTTGTTCCGGAGCGCTTATTGCAATTGCAAGCAACAATATATCAGGTGGCAACGGAAAGAAAGAAGCTTCTATGAAAGAAATAATAAATAACGCTTGAAAGGCATAAGGCTTGTTTGCAAAGCTCTCCATCCATTCCTTGCCATATTTCATCCATTTTTGAACTTTTGTTAAAATCATAATAATTATAATTATAATTATAATTTTGGAAAAAACAAAATTAATCAAAAAATCGATTTTATATTCTATGATAATTTATGATTGCCAATAATTCTTATATTAATTTTGAGAATTCGACTATTTTCAATAAATTATATTTTTTATAAACTGAAAATTACAAATAATTATAGGAGACAAAAAATTGAAAAAGTGCTTTAAAATTGTATTAATTTTGGTAGTTTCTGCATTGTTGATGCAAGGTTCACAGTGTTCTTCACGTGAAATGACCACAGCTAAAGTTGCGTATCAAAACAAAGATTACCAAAAAGCAGTTGAATTCGCGAAACTTGAAATTCAGAAAAATCCTAATAATTATGAAGCAAAACTTTTACTTGCAGATTCATATATTCAACTGCGTGACATTGAAAATGCTCATCTTGTTTTCAAAGAGTTGATGGATAAAGATACTATTAGTATTATTAAAGAAAGAAAAGTTGGTATGCGAAATGCTCTTTGGGTAAATGCATATAACGAGGCTTGGAACAACTATGCTAAATATAATAAAACAAAAGATGAACAAGCATACATCAAAGGCGTTACTTTTACTCAAATTGGCACATATTATATGCCTCGTATTGTTGACTTCTACATTATTGAAGCAAGCCTTCACGAGCTTAAAGGCGACCAAGAAAAAGCAATGGAAGCTTACAACAAATATGTTGAAAATATTAAACCTGAATTAGATTTTGCAAAGGCAAACAATGTTTATATTAATTTCCCAACTGAAAAGTTATCTGAAAAGTTTGGAAAGCCATCAAAAGTAAATTCTTCAATCAATATGTCGGGCGATTCAATCAGAACCGATACTTATGTTGTTAAAGGTCGTACTGTTTATTTCTTCTCTGATAAGGCAAATGGTCAATGGCAAGTTGCAGGTTGGCGTGTTAATCCACCAAGAGATTGGTTGCCTGCCGAGCAAACGCAATTCACTCCACTTAATAGTTCTCCAATAGGAGCTCTTGCATCATATTATTATCACAGTTTGAAAAACAAAGAAGCTGCTCTCAGTTATGTTAAATTGCTTACAATTTTAGAACCTTATAATGCCGATGCAAACACTTCTTTGATTAACCTTTATATTGAACTGGATAAGAAAGATGTTGCTATTAAAGAAATGGAAGAACTGATCAAAGCTGATCCTGAAAATAAAATTTATTGGGAACAATATGGCTCATTATTGATGAATTTCGGTAATTATGATAGTGCTATTGAAAAATATCAAAAATCACTATCTATTGACCCAAATTATGATTTTGCGCTAAGAAATATTGCGTCTGCATACAAAAACAAAGCATATAAAATCCAGGTTTCTGAGCAAGATAAATTAGACAAGGATCCTAAATACAAAATTAATGTTGAAGCGTTTATGCCTCATCTTAGAAATTCAGCTGATTATTTTGAACGCTCTCTTAATACCGAGCAATTCAAAGATGATATGGACGTTCTGGCTGAACTTGCCAATATTTATTTAGTAACAAACGAAAAGAATAAATTAGATGCTGTTGTTTTTAAATTAGAAGCAATTGAAAATAAAATTGACGATAGTAAAAAATCCAATTATTATCTAAAAATGATTAAAATCTATAGTGATATGAAAAACGAAAAGAAACTTAAAGAAGTTCAGTCAAAATTTGAAAGTCTTAAATAATATAGGTGTTTTTATGGATAAGAAAGAAAATCAGCCACAACAGATCAGTATAGAACTCGGCGAAAAAGAAGCCGAAGGTATTTATTCGAACTTAGCAATTATTTCGCATTCGCCTGCGGAGTTTGTATTTGATTTTACTCGGTTGCTTCCAGGTGTGCCAAAAGCAAAAGTTATGTCGCGAATTATTATGACACCCCAACATGCAAAATTACTACTTCGTGCTTTAAACGATAATATTCGTAAATACGAAACGACTTTTGGCGAAATCAATATTGATGGGCCTATGGGGAAACTGTTTGAAGGTTTCGATACTGGCACTCCTAAGGTTAATTAGTTTATATATCATTTATCAAGAGGCTGAGTTCTATATCAGCCTCTTTTTTTATTAATTGTAAAAAAATATGAATAGTTCTATTTTAATTCTCTTCTTAACATAAAAAAATATTAAACAAAGGTCAATAAGATTAATATTGTATTGAAATTTTTTGTAATTTTCATGTTAATTAATTGTAAATCGAAAAAGGTTAAAGATGATTGAGAATTTTGATGATTTGAGAAAATTTGATTCTGCTTCAATGTTTCAAGTATTGCTCGATTTCCCACAACAAATAAAAGAAGCGATCGAAATTGCTAGAAATTGTGAAATTTATTATAATATTGATATTTTGCCGACTAAATTTTTAATACTTGGAATGGGTGGTTCGGCAATTGGCGGCGATTTGCTGCGTTCTTTTTGCAAACAAATGCCGGGTGCGAATCACCTTCAAATTTTCATTAACAGAAATTATGAAATTCCAAACTATATTGACGAAAGCTGGTATGTGGTTGCATCATCTTATTCAGGAGGAACAGAAGAAACCATTTCTGCTTATAATTTAGCAAAGAGTCGTACAAAAAATATATTAGCTATTACAAGTGGGGGAAAACTCGAAGAATTAGCCAGAAAAGACGGTTATCCTGTTATAAATATTCCATCAGGTTTTATGCCAAGATGCGCACTTGGTTATTCTTTTTTCACCTTGCTATTGTTTCTAATTCGCATTAATGCTACCAAAAACAACATTTCAAAGATAATATTAAATAATATTGAAACTACCATAGAGTTATTAATCAACAAATCAAAAATCTATTCAGAAAATACCAATCGTAATCTTTCATTTTCAATTGCGAAACAAATTAAAGGGAAAATACCTGTAATTTATTCATCCGAAAATACATTAGACGTTGTAAATCTTCGTTGGCGTGGTCAAATTCAAGAAAATTCCAAGAATTTAGCTTTTGGTGGATTGCTTCCTGAAATGAATCATAACGAAATTAATTCCTGGATTGAACCAAGTTTGTTAATCAATCACTTTGTTTTTATTCTGCTACGTGATAAAGACGAAAATCCACAAATTTCAAAGCGTTTTAAAGCAATTAAACAAATTTTTTCTGATATGGGTAATGTAGTAATTGAGCTTCAAAGTGATGCTGATAGTTTGCTTGAACGTATTTTCGATTTAATCTATTTAGGTGATTGGGTAAGCTATTGGCTTGCTTTGCTTAATGGACAAGACCCTACACCAATACCGCTAATTTCCAAAATGAAAGACATATTAAGCAAAAGTTGATATGTTAGCTCAAAATAATTATTTGAAGTGATGATCCAGAAGCAGCTTGCTATTGTTTTACATTCGTTTGATTTCGGTGAATCGAGCAAAATTATTTCGGTTTTTACCCGCGAAAAAGGGAGAATATCTCTTATTGGAAAAGGACTGCGCAATCCTAAAAGCAAATTGCATTTTGTATCGCAACCGATGAGTATTCTGGAAATTACTTACTATGACAAAAATAGGGAAGGGCTGCATTTACTGGCATCTGCATCGAATGTTGTACCAATGAATGCAATTTTTTCTTCGCTCGAGCACATTACTTGTGGAATGATGATGATAGAATCTTTCTATCTTTCATTAGGTGAAAACAATGCTTTTGAAGACTTGTTTGATTATTCAGTAAATATTTTAAATTTATTAAACAATATCTCTTCAAATCCGTTTAATTTTTTTGTTGCTTCACAGTTTAAGCTTGCAGAAACTCTTGGTTTTTGGCTTCAATTTGATTTTATGCTTGATAATGATTTACCGAAAAACGAAAAATATGCCTTTTCTATTGAAGATGGACGACCAATTATGTTAGGCTCAAATCAGAAAAATACATTAATTTTTGATTATCAAACTGCTTTATATTTACAAAATATATTTAGATTACCACTGAATCTTTTAGATACTGTCCCTGAAAACAAAATTGCATTCTCAAAGGTTTTGTCGTTTTTCGAAAAATATTTTAGTTTTCACTTTGAGAGAAAATTTGAATATAAGTCTTTTTATTTAATGGGATTACTATAGAAATTTTTCAATATTTACTTTTATAGTGCTTGAAAATAATGGAGTGGAGAAATGATTAATGGATATTTTGAATTATTAGAAGAATACCTGGCTAACATCCAAAGAGATTTTGATGGTTACCAAAATCAATATTTTCTACAACGTAGCCCTGAATTTTTTTGTTTAGAATTAAATGGAGAAGCAGGAGAATTAGCTAATTTAGAAAAAAAAATTTGGAAAGGAAAATTTGTCCAACTGGAACAAATAGCTGATGAAGCTGCAGATACTTTTATCGCTTTACTAAATTATGCAAATGCTCGGAAAATTAATCTTGCCAAAGCTGTCGCGAATAAACTAAAAATAATCGAAAAAAAACGTTTGGAACTTGCCCAAAAAGGAGAAGATTATTAATGTTCGATATAATAATTGCTCTAATAATTGGTACTATTGCTGGAATTGCGGCTGGTATGTTTGGCATTGGTGGTGGGGTAGTAATTGTTCCAGCTTTAATTATTATCTTTTCGTTGCCTTTGCACATAGCCACTGGGACTTCTCTTGCCGCACTTTTATTGCCTGTTGGGATTTTTGCCTGTATAAAATTCTATAAATCTGGTTTTTTAAATATTAAAGTTGCTGCCTTGATTGCTTTGGGGTTATCTATTGGAGTATATTTTGGAGCAGAAGCTGTTGCAGCTATTAGTTCTAAAATTTTAAAAATAATATACGGTATTTTTCTATTATTTGTGAGTTTCTATTTTATTAAGCCATTAGAGCTTATAAAAAAGAATAAGTCTGAAAAAATTGTCTATGAATATAAAAATACCGTTTCGCCCTTATTCCCATTGTTTATTGGAGTGCTAGCTGGAATTCTTTCGGGAATGTTTGGTATTGGTGGTGGGCTTGTAATTACACCATTTCTAATGTATGTGCTTCGGTTTCATCCCAAAAATGCGATTGGTACATCATTAGGTGCATTGCTACTGCCGGTTGGGTTGCCAGGCGTGATTGTTTATTTCAACAATGGTTTTATTGTATTGAATTTTGCTATTGCTATTGCAATTGGCATTGTTTTTGGAGCAATTATTGGTGCAAAAATTACTTTATCTCTAAGAACTAAATACGTAAAAATTATTTATGGTATTTTTTTACTGCTTATGGCATTGGATTTTATTGTAGGAGGATCGATTGCAAATAAAACATAAATATTTATGTCATTTTGTTAATTTTGTATAAACATTGTTAGATAATTAGGCAGATATGGTTACAATAAATGTCGAATATTTAGGTGATTTGCATTGTAAGGTTACTCACGAACCTTCTCAAACAAGTTTTTTAACAGATGCACCCATAGATAACCACGGTAGAGCTGAATATATATCACCTACTGATCTTACAGCTGCTTCTATTGCTTCGTGTATAGCAACAATTATGGGTATTGCTGCTCGTGGTCGCAATCTTGATATTCAAGGTTTGCGTATTTCTGCTAAAAAGGAAATGACAAACGTTCCTTATAGAAGAATTTCTACTATTTATCTTGATATTGATTTCCCAATATATCTTGATGAAGAAGGCAAAAAACTATTCGTAAACATTATTAAAAGTTGCCCCGTTTCAAGAAGCTTAAACACTGAAATAAAGATTGAAACAATTTTCAAAATAAAAGGTGAAGTCATAGATATTAATGAGTATTTGAAATGAAAAACTATATTTTTATATTTATTATCTGTTCTTTTTACTTGTCTCGTGCTCAACTAAGTGATGATGTTTTGCTTATGTTCAATAAATCTGTTCAAGAATATCACAATAGAAACTATCAAGTAGCTCTATCATTAATAGATAGTGTGCTACTAAAAGCTCAAAACGAACATACTTATAATCTTAAAGGTGCTATATTAATTGCAATGGATAGTGCTTACTCAGCTGAATTGTGCTTTAGAAAAGCAATTGAATTTGATAGCAATTCAATTGAATATCGAGAAAATTTAGTGCAATCATTGATGAGACAAAAGAAATTTGATGAATCAATCGATGAAATTAATAATATCATAAAGATAGACCCAGAAAAATCTTCCACTTATTATAGTCGTGGAGTTCTTCATTCAGAAAAGAAAGATTATCAGAAAGCAATTGCCGACTTCTCCGCTGCAATTAATCTCAGTCCTAAAAATCCTAATTATTATCAAGCTCGTGCAGAAATGTATTATCTAATTGCTGAATACCAAAGAGCTCTATTCGATATTAATCAATCTATTAAGTTAAACCCAGACCAAATTTTAAATTATCGTCTGCGAGCTTTTATTTTGTCACAATTGAATAACTATAAAGATGCCCTGGGTGATTTTAATAAATATCTTCAAGCAAATCCAAACGATAAAGATGCTTTGCTTGGTCGTGCTATTGCTTTGTATGAAATGGGGAAAAAAATTGATGCTATTAGTGATTTAGATAAAGTGATTGAACAAAACGGTTTCAATGAAAACGCTTTGCTTAATCGTGCTGCAATATATTTTGAGCTTGAAATGTATGAACGCTCTTTGAGTGATTATGAGAAAGTAATACAAATCAATCCACAGAATTTTAATGCTAATTTTGGTCTTGGGGAAGTCCATTTTGAGAAAAATGAATTCGATAAAGCATTAACTTATTATTACAAAGCAATTGATATTTCTGCGAATAATTCAAATCTTTTCATTAAAGCAGGCAATGCTGAATACAACTTGAAAAATTATTCCAAAGCCGTGGAAAATTTCTCTAAAGCCTTGCTAATTAATTCTAATCAACCACAAGTATATTTCAATAGAGCTCTTGCTTATAAAATGATTGGACAAAATGAGAATGCCATAAATGATTTTTCTGAATTTATTAAAATTGCAGATAGTGTCCCTGGGCTTTCTTCATATATTGAGAAAGCTGAAAAAGAAATTCAACAACTTAAATCGAAGTAGCTATGGATAATAAATTTATTATTATTGCAGGTCCTTGCCTTGCCGAAAGTGAGGAAATTGTTGCACAGACAACAGAGCACTTATCACAGATAGCAAGAAAATACAATTGTGTTTTTTATTATAAAGCATCCTTCAGAAAAGCAAATCGAACAAGTGTTAATTCTTTTCAAGGTGTTGGTGATGAAATTGCCCTTGAATGGATTAAGAAATATTCTTCAAAATATAATCTTCGTTCCCTAACGGATATTCATGGTCCAGATAATGCCCAACTTGCTGCAAAATATGTTGATGTTTTGCAAATCCCAGCTTTTCTCTCTCGTCAAACCGATTTACTTGTTGCAGCAGGAAAAACAGGTAAAATTGTAAATATCAAGAAGGCTCAGTTTATGGCACCCAAAGACGCAATAAAAGCTGCTGAAAAAGTAATCTCAACTGGTAACAAACAAGTGTGGCTTACTGAACGTGGAACTTTTTTTGGTTATCACGATTTAGTAGTTGATATGCGTTCTTTAATTGTTATGAAAAGCAGCGGTTTGCCTGTAATTTATGATGCGACACACTCACTTCAGCAACCATCGCTTGGAGAACAATCAGGTGGTTATCGTCAGTTTGTTAAATCACTTGCTCGCTCGGCTGTTGCAATTGGAATAGACGGTGTTTTTTTTGAAACCCATCCCGAACCTGAAAAAGCAAAAAGTGATTCAGCTACTCAAATTAAACTTGATGAATCAGACAATTTTATTTACAATATTTTAGAATTAAATGAATTTATCAAACGGCAACTGAATGCTTAAATTGTTGACAAAAAATATCGTTTATTTTTTTATATTTCTAACATTAATTTTTGCCACAACATCTTGCGAAGAGGAAAAAGCTTCAAGACCCAATACTCTTGATTCGCTTGATTTAGATATTCAACCTGACCAAATTGCTCAAAATTTTGATATCCGATTTATTGATTCGAACTGGACAAGAGCAATTCTTAAAGGAAAACGAGGTAGGGTTTTCTCTTCACGGAGTGAAACTTTAATTGATGGTGGATTGAGGCTTGAATTGTTCAATAAAAATCAAGTGTTAACTACCTGGCTGATTGCTGATAGTGCACGTGTTGATGATAACAGCCTCGATATGTTTGCTTTCGGGAACATTGTGGTATATTCAGATAGCACTAATACTCGATTGGAAACATCTTTCTTAAAATGGAGCCATTCCCAGCAAAAGTTTTTTTCTAATGTTTTTGTTCGGATTACTTCTCCATCTGAAATTATTGAAGGGTTTGGATTTGAATCGGATCAAAATTTGAAAAATTATAAAATATATAAAGTTAGTGGAGTAAAACAATGAAAAATATGCTGGTTGCTGGGAATTGGAAAATGAACACAAATGTATTCGAATCGCAAAAGCTTGTCGAATACATTTTGGGATTTATGAAAACTAATGCAACGCTCAAATCTCGTGTCCTTGTGTGTCCACCTTTTACAAGTGTTTATGCTATTGGACAAATTGTGAAGGATACTGAACTACTTTTAGGTGCTCAAAATTGCTATTTTGAGGAAAAAGGTGCCTTCACAGGTGAAATCTCAATTCCAATGCTTGAATATTGTGGCGTTAGTCATATCATTATTGGTCATTCAGAACGACGTTCTTATTTTAAGGAAGATGATGAATTAATTAATAAGAAACTGTTAGCTATTTTGGAGCATAATTTAACACCAATTTTATGTATAGGCGAAACACTGGAAGAAAGAAATCAAGGTAAAACTTTCGATGTTCTCAAAAATCAATTGGACAAGGATTTGGCGGGTGTATCTAATGAAATAATTGCAAGAGTTGTTGTAGCCTACGAACCTGTTTGGGCAATTGGAACAGGTATTTCTGCAACAAGAGAGCAAGTAGAAGAAGCTCATAATTTTTTACGTCAACTTTTGGTTAACAAATTTGGAGATAATGCTAATCATATTTATCTACTATATGGTGGTAGTCTATCTGAAAAAAATGCGGATGAGATACTATCTATTGAGAATGTAAATGGTGGTTTAATTGGTGGAGCTTCTCTTAAAGGTGATAGTTTTTGTAGCATTATTCAAACAGCCGAAAAATATATCGTATGATAAACAAATTACCTAATATTCTGACTTTTTTTAGAGCATTGGCTGCACCATTGTTTTTTGTGCTGTTCCTGAGCAGTAATAGAGATTTTATTCTTTTGGCTGCTATTATTTTTGTGTTAGCTGCAATAACTGATTTTTTTGATGGATATATAGCTCGAAAAATGAATGCTACTTCTGAATGGGGGGCTTTTGCAGATCCACTTGCAGATAAATTCCTTACTACATCTGTTTTTATTGCTTTTGTGATTGTTAAAATTGTTCCTATTTGGATGGTTGTTATCATTCTATTGCGAGATTTTTTGACAACTTTTTTAAGATTAGTAAAAGTTTCGAATAAAAGAATCAAAACGTCTTTCATAGCAAAATTCAAAACAACACTTCAAATGATTTTTATTTTCGTAATTCTATCTCTTAATCTTTCAAGCTTTTACTTAAAAGGTGAAGCATCTATGACTATTCGAAATTTAATTTTTTCTGATTATGTTTATTACTCAATGCTATTGATAACTATTATTTCACTAATTTCATTGATAGAATACGTTTACCAACTATTAACTCCAAAAATTGATGGTTAAAAAAATCGATATCTTAAATTTTTGGGGAACAGGAGAGTTAAAGCATTTGCAGTTGGCTCTGCCAATTTTAATAGCTTTTATTGCAATTTCTATTGTTCCTTACGATTATCGAATTATTTTTATCAATCTCGTTTCGGTAGCTTGTGTCCCTATTTCAATTATACTAATTACCAACGAAAAGAAATTGTTTGCAAAAAGAAAAATTGTTTTCGATAAAATAATACCTTTTATTTTAGTGAGTAATCTTGATTTTGTGAGTATTGATGAGATAAGGTACCTGATTTTTGCACTTCTTTATATGATATTGCTACATTTACCATTTATCAAATATGATTTTTACAAATCTCGTCCAATTGAAGTAATTAGTAAACTTACATTTGCAACTGTCTTATCTCTTTTTATTGCACAACTGATTGCTTTGGGAATTTTACTTTTGCAGATTTCTCTTTATAACAAATAATTATTTTTTATTACTCAATTTTGTATTATTTTTGATAATTACATTAAAAGTGTATATATCCAATGGCTGATCGTCGTAAATATAAAATATCTGAACACAATGAAGAACAGAAGTTTAATTTATCTATTGAACAAAAGGAATATATCGAAACTCTTGAAAATACAATCGATTACTTGAAAAATGAAATTGAGCGATTTAAATCTGATACTAATAAAATAGAACTTTATCAAAAGCATCATTATTATCAAAACCTGATTAATTCAGCAATTGATATTTCTTTATGCGTTTCTGATAGAGAATTTGCAGACAAAACTCATAAATTATTTGTGCAAAATGCATCTGCAATTGAGAGCAATTTCTATTTTTATGATAAAAATGGAGAACTAAAGCCAATAAGCACTTCCGAAACATCTGTTTTTTTAGATAACTATATTTACCATTTAGAAGAACAGGGCATTTTAGATTGGATTTTCGAACAAAATTGCTTTAAAGCAATTCCAAATTTTGACGAAACTGCTATCAAACAAAATTCTATACTTATTTTCCCTATTGCTCGAAATGAAAAGCGTTTTGGCGTTTTTCTCGCAAGCACAATACTTCAGCACGACGCTATCGAAGAAGAACTAATAATTGTTTTTCAAAATACATTGCAAATAATATCTTCTGCATTGTTAAATCTAATTCTATTAAAGCAAATAGAAGAAATTTCAAATAAGTTTAATGTGCTGAATAGTCAATTGTTAAACACTTCTATTCTTATGTCCGTTGGTGAAATTTCGGGTGTTGTTGCACGTGAAATGGATAGTCCAATTAATATTATCAAAGCGAATGTTAATTTAATTGCTCGCTCTATCGGTAATATTGAACGCCGTGCAGAGATTATTCAAAGCAATATTGAACGTATTGAATATCTCAATGGTTTTATTAAGAATTTAATTAATGCAAGTGAGGCAAAAGAAATCATAATATTGCAAGATCTGATTAAAGAGACAATTTCGATTTTGCAGCATCAAATTGAAAATAAAGATGTTAAAATTATTACTTCTTTTGATAATGAAAATATATTTTGCGAATGCTATCGGAACCAAATTCAGCATGTTCTACTAAATATTTTGCTCAATGCTCGGGATGCTATGCCAAATGGTGGGACAATAACTATTGGTTGTTTCAAGCAAAGCGATAAAAAAGCTTCAATTAGCATTGCTGATACAGGTGAAGGCATCGCAGAAGAAGATTTCCAAAATATTTTTGAACCGCATTTTACTGAAAAAGAGAAACTTGCTATAAATCTATATATCTCAAAGCTAATAATTAATAATCACAAAGGACGTATTTCTTTTGCTTCTGAGTTTGGCAAAGGCACTACTTTTAGGATTGTATTACCAATCGCAAAAACAGAGTGAAGATTAATTGCAAAATATTGATTTTTATTTTTGCGTTTATTTTTTGCAGCAATGTTCTATTGTCTCAGCAAATGCTGAAAAACATTACTATTGACAATAAAAATAGAGTATTCTTATTTTTCAAAAATTTTCCTATAAACTTTAAATCCAATTTGTCCGACGACAAAATGAAAATTATTCTTACTTTGAATAATTGTTTGGTCGCTGATACATCTCGAATGAAACAAGGTAAAGGCATAATAAATGACGTTTATGTTAATTCGCAAAAAAATAGTCTTACAATTTATATTTCTTTAAATGAACAAACTGGATATACTGCTGTTTCATTGCCATTTACTCGTTCAATAATTGTCGAGACTTTCCGTTGGATGGATTTAACACCGTCTGAAGATACGCTTCGTCAAGGACTGCTTGCTTTGGAAGACAATATTACAGACGTTGCTCAACGGTTGCTATTTTCTGCAAGCCTTCGTCAAGAGCCATTAGCTGCATTTTATCTGGGACTTTTGTATTTGCAACAAGGTAAAATCAATTCTGCCGTGCATAATTTACGTTTTGCTGAATTGAACGGAGTTGATGTCCCTGATTTATATGCGGCAATCTCGCAAATCTATGCTCTAAAAGATCAATTAGATAGTGCATCTAAATATGCAAAGTTATTTCAATCCAAAACTGGATTTACTTATTCTCCTAAAATTTCACTTGCAAACATTATTGAAACTGATACAGTGTGCTTGGAGCCTGTTTCGCATTTAAGTTTAGTTCCAAAGATAATTCAAGATAAATCATCATCAAAAGATACAAGTGAATTAGCAAAAAAATTTGAAACTATATTTAAAGATACTGTCCAAAACGAAGACGAGATCCCAGCGATTTATAAACAAATTCTGACTTATGTCGGTGGTATTGTTGCTGGGTTATTTTTGCTTGTTGTTTACTTATACCTTCGTTGGCGACAGAAAAAACAGCGAGAAGTACTCAAAAAAACACATAAGCCAAAAGATAAAAATAATTCTTCCAAAGCCAATGATAAGAAAAAAACTGATCAAACTGCAAAATTGATGGCGGCTCGTGCTTATTCAAAACAGCAAAAGCCTTCCATCGATGAAATAAAACAAGAAAAAACTATACCAAAACCTGAAAACATTAACTTTGAAGATAAACAAAAAGCCATCGAAAATATTATTGATGTAATACGCTCCGAACAAACTGAGAAAGAAGCAAACTTGCAAGCTTGCGATATAGAACCAGATATCAAACCTAAAAAAACTGTTTCTGCTAAATTTGAAATTGCTATGAACCTCGTTGAAGAACAAAGAAAAATAAAACAAAAAAATATTGAGAAACTTGGCAAAGAATTTATTATTGAGACTGCAAGATTAAATGAAATTGCTCGTTCGCTTGGAATCGAGAAAGGAAGTTTAGAAACACGAAAAGCAATAGAAGATATCGAAAAAGATCCAGAAAAAATGCAAAAATTACTCGAAAAATTCAAAAAAGATTAACGATTGTAATATCGCTCACCAAAAATTGCAGTTCCTATACGAACCATCGTTGAACCTTCCTCAATCGCAATTTCGTAATCGTGACTCATACCCATTGATAGTTCGGCCAAATTCAGTCCAAGTTTGTTGTTAATTTCTTCTAAAATACTTTTTAATAATCGAAATTCCTTTCTAATTACAGTTCCATTATTGGAGAATGTACCAATTGTCATAAGTCCTTTGAGTTTTATGTTAGGCAATCCCAAAACTTTTTCAGCAAGGCTTACTGCTTCATCCGGTTCGCAGCCAAATTTTGAAATTTCGCCGGAAGTGTTGATTTGCAGCAAAATATCAATTGTTCGGTTGTGTTTTTCAGCCTGACGAGCAATTTCCGAAGCTAATTTTTCGCTATCTACTGAGTGAATTAAGGATATAAATGGAGCAATATACTTTACTTTGTTTGTTTGCAAGTGACCAATGAAGTGCCATTCTGGCAAAATCCCTTTTTCGGATAATTGAGATTGCTTTTCAACTAATTCCTGAACGTAATTCTCACCGAAAATTCTTGCGCCTGCCGAATATGCAGCAGAAATTGCATCTATTCTATGAGTTTTACTGACAGCAATAATTTTAATATCTTCTGGATTTTTTGAAAATTTTTTTGAAGTTTGTTCGATTATAGATTTAATATTTAAAAAGTTTTGTTTAATTATTTCATTATTCATATTTTTACCTATACTTTTTAGCAAATATAGCAATACATTTTGAAATAATCAATTAGATGGAGGAGATGGAAACACTATTCGGGATAGATTTGTATTTGTTTAGACTGTTTAATCAAGCTTTTGTCAATCCAGTGTTTGACGCGATAATGCCTATTCTTACAAAGGAGAAGTATTTATTGCCAGTTTATGCAATTGCTCTATTTATTTTGATATGGAAAGGTGGGCGCCGTGGACAAATTGTAGCATTATTGTTAGTTATCACTGTTGTGATTTCCGATCAGCTTAGTAGCTCTGTAATTAAAAGTTTTGTAGGAAGATTGCGCCCCTGTCACGAACTTATTGATGTTCGGTTGTTAGTTAGCTGCGGTAGTGGAAAATCGTTCCCTTCGTCGCACGCTGTAAATAATTTTGCAGCTGCAATTCTACTATCAGGTTTTTTTAAGCGGTACTGGTATATTTTTATTTCTATTGCAATAATTATTGCTTATACTCGAGTTTACTGTGGAGTTCATTATCCATCAGATGTAATTGCTGGTGCAATGATCGGCTCTATTATTGGTTACTTATGTTATAGATTATTTCTTTTTATTCAAAGTAAATTTAATATTGTTTTTTAGTATTTTTTTGTTAAATTAACTTCTGAGAATACTTTACTAATTATAGCTATTTATAGTTTTTTGGGAGTAAATTATATATTAGTAGTATTTCAAATATGTATGTTTTTCTAATAAGAAGGTGAAAACTGACTTTCTTTACTATGTTATTTTGTCATCAATTTTATTACCATAGTATTTTTAACAATATAAAAGGTTTTCTATGTTTAATTTTTTCAAACGATTTTATTCAATTTTAGCCATTGCTTTGGCTGCTGCATCATTTGCAAATGCGCAAGTGATGATTAATGGAATTCAATACAGCAATCTTAAAGCAGCTTTCGACGCTATTAATGCTGGTACTCATCAGGGCATTATTAATGTCGAAATTACTGGCAATACGACTGAAACTGATATTGCTGTGCTTAATGCGTCCGGTGTCGGTTCTGCTAATTATGCTCAGGTTAATATTTATCCTACAACTAATGCTACTATTTCGGGTAATGTAGCTTATGGAATAATCGAGCTTCAAGATGCAGATAACGTTACTATCGATGGGCGTATTAATCAAGCTGGTTCAACCCCTGCTCTTACAATTCAAAATGATGCTTCTGCTAATGGTATTTGCATTCGTTTAACTAAAACTACAGCTGGCGATGGTCCACAAAACAACATAATTAGATATGTAAATTTTGTTGGTTCATCTCCTTCTACATCAACAATTTATGGTATTCTTGCTGGTGCTACGGGAACAACTTTGACAACTGGTGCAACGGGGATTAATAATCTTACAATTGAGTATAATAATTTTCGTAAAATTTACTATGGGATAAGGATTAATGGCTTATCTACTGGTCAAGCTACAAATATCAACATTTCGAACAATAATTTTGGTAATAATGCAACAGCGGGTGATGGACTTTATTATGCAATTTATTTATCCTATTGCTCTGCTCCTAATATTATCAGTAATGCTTTTAATATCAATACTTCAACCACTCAATATAATATTTATCTTGGAAATTCCCCAAATGCAGTTATTACAAGTAACACGTTAGAAAACTGCGTGACCACAGGTTCTTCTTCATACTATCCTATGTATTTCACGTCTTCTACTGGTGCAACAGTTTCAAATAATACTATTAAAAATATTACAAGTGCTTCCACTTTTGGTGGTATTTATTTTATAAGTTCAAGCGGTAATTTCAATGTTTCTGGCAATACTATAGAGAATTGCTCTGGAACAACTTTTTATGGGGTTTATGCAAGTTCAAGTGCTGGTAATACCTTTAACAACATAATAAGAAATTGCAATACTACATCAACTACTTACGGTATTTATCTTGTTTCCGGTGCTAATAGTAATATTTATAACAACACAATTTCAAATATTACCTCTATTACCTCAACAAGTGCTTGTGGTGGTATTTATCTTTCATCTTCCGGTACATCAAATGTATATCTAAATACTATTAGCAACATTAGCGGTGCTGACGCTCGTGGTATATATTCGTCAGGTTCGGCTAATGTAAATTTCAGCAGAAATATTATTAAGAATATTTATTCTACCTCAACATCAACCTCGTATCAAGCTGAAGGAATTTGGATTGGTGGGACAAGTCCAAACAACTGTGTTGTTGTTAACAATGTAATTGCTGGTATTTTCGATAATTCAAATAAAACTACTCTTTCGTATGCACTTGCTGGAATAAGGATTGCTGCTGGGACAGGTCACCAAATATACCACAACAGTATTAATTTATTTGGCACAGCTACGGCAACTAATGCTGCAGCTAATTTATCTGCTGCATTGCTTGTTACTACAACTAGTTCAACCAGTTTGAATATACGCAATAACATCTTTGCAAATTCAAGACAAAGCTTTACTGGTTCTAAAGCATATGCTATATATCTTGCAGGAACAGGTAATTTAACAGGCTCAACTATTAATTATAATGATTACTATGCTTCTGGTTCACAGGCAGTTCTTGGTTTTGTAGGTAGCGATCGGGCTACATTGACTGACTGGCAAGCAATAGTTACTCAGGATATAAATTCTGTTTCTATTGATCCTCTATTTAATTCAAATACTGAATTGACACCTTTCGTTGGTTCTCCTGTAGTTGGGTTAGGTACTCCAATATCAACAGTAACTATTGATATTCTGGGAAATCCTCGTTCAAATACTGCTCCAACCTTAGGGGCTTATGAACAAAGTGGCGATGCCATACCTCCTTCTATTACATTTACACCTCTTGGCAATACCGCTTTGCTTACAAACAGAACACTTATTGCAACAATTACAGATGTAAGTGAAATTCATCCAACAAATTCACCTCGATTGTATTACAGAAAGACAACTAACGCTAACACATTTGTTGATAACAACAATACATCTGATGGATGGAAATATACTGTTGGCAATTTAACCGGTCAAGACGAATATACTTTTACTTTTGATTATTCTCTTATTTATGGTGGTGTTGCACCGGGTGATGTCATTCAATACTTTGTTATTGCACAAGATAATTCTTCGAATGCTTTGGTGGGAGCATCAAGTGGGACTTTTGCTACAAACCCAAACTCAACTGAACTTGTAGCTGGGAATTTCCCAGTAACAGGGGTAACTACATCATATGTTTTGTCCTTTGCTTATAGTGGCACATATCAAGTTGGTGAAAATCAGACATTTACAACTCTAACAGGTTCAAATGGGTTATTTAATGCCTTAAACAATGGTGTTTTAACGGGTAATGTTACTATTGAAATTGTATCTGATATTACTGAACCAGGGACAGTAGCTCTTAATCAGCTTGTAGAAGAAGGCGGTAGTGGTTTTACAGTTACAATTAAACCTTCGCAACAAGCTAGAACACTTACATTTAATAAATCAGGTTCTTGTATTGTGATTAATCAGGCGGATAGAATTACTTTTGATGGCTTGTTGAATGGTGAGAATTCTCTGACAATCCAAAACATCAATGCAGCAACATCTTCAAATATTATAGAAATAATTGGTAGTTCAACAAATGGAGCGACCGATATTACTTTGAAAAATCTCAATATTATCGGTACAGATGGAACTGGTTCGTCTGTTTATGCAATATTGCTTCGCGACGTTACAGGCTCCTCAAACAACAATGCTACCAGCCATAATTTGAGCATACTGAATAATAATATTAAACGTGCTTATCACGGAATTAGAATATTAGGTGATGGCTTAACTGGTCTGCAAATTATCGGAAATAATATTGGTGACATCGCTGATGCTATGACTGTTCGAGTCCGTGGTATTATTTTAAATGGTTGCGTTGCTCCAGTAATCAAAAACAATGTTATTCGAAATATGGTTCTAGCTTCATCGCCTAACCTTGCTGCTATTGAACTTGCCTCCGGCACATTCAATAACCCTGTGATTGAAGGAAACATTATAACAGGGCTTTCAAATGCTTCTACTGGTGGTTATGGCGCTTATGGAATAAATATTGCTGCCACTGTTACAAATGCTACTATTGCAAATAATATTATATCCAACTTATATTCTTTTGGCTATACTAATACAAGCACTACAGATAATGATTTCGCTATTCGTATTGGTGGGACAACTAACGGTGTGAATATTTATCACAACACAATCAATATGGCAGGAACGATTGCTCCGAATTCACTAAATCCAAGGAATTCAGCAATATTTATAGTGTCGAATACAGTAAAAAATGTTCGAATTCGAAACAATATAATTATTAACGCTACAAACCAAGTTTCTTCAAATGCTCAATCTACTATCTATTGGCTGAACTTTACATATCATGATTCATTATCATATTATGTTGATTATAACCATTATTTCAATGGCGGTAATAAACCAGTATTTGCAGTATTAGGTTCAACAACTCTTTCAACATATAGTGCGTATCTTTCTGCTGTTGCACCACTTGGTTTTGATCAGAACTCAACTTATGGTGATTTGACATTTATTGCTCATAATAATCCTATTGTTCAAGGAGCATCACTACTCGATGAAACATTGCGTAAACCACTCTTTACAGGAATCCCTGCAACTGATATTCACGGCGAAACAAGAACATCTGTCAATAATCTTGCAGGTGCAGATATTGCACAACCATCTGCAATAACTATTCAAACTGATTTGCCAGTTCTTACAAAGAAAGGTTCAAATGCAACATTTGATTTGACATTTGTCCCAGCGGTTACTGCATTCGCTGATGGAATTGCTCGTACAGTTCCTGCTGGTCATTTCCCAGGCTTTACTTATCAATGGTTGTTTAATAACAATCCTATAACGAGTGGAGTAAATAACATTACTATAAACAACAACACACTTTCCATTTCTTCAACGAATCCAACTCACGCTGGTACCTATAAAGCAATTGTGAGCTATGGATCGGCGTCTGCTCAAACGGGTAACAGTGTTCTTGAAATTGAAACGCTTGAACCAGAGTTGCTATCACCGGCCAATAACTCTACTGACCATCCAATTGGCTCAGTAGTATTAACTTGGGTACCTGCATTAGATGCAACTGGCTATGTATTGCAAGTTTCCACGAGTCCAACGTTCACAACTGTTTTAGTTGAAGTCAATACAACTGCAACATCGTATACATTAACAAACTTGCAATATCTTACTGATTATTATTGGCGTGTAAAAGGCTATAATGACCAAAACACAAGCTTATTTACACCAGCTTGGAAATTTACAACTCGTCCTGCGATTTATCCAATTGTATTAGTTTCTCCTGCTAATAACACTCAGAATTTGCCAATTCAAAGTATCTTCTCGTGGAATAGTAATGTAGATGCAACACAGTATGAAATTCAAATTGCAACAGATGAAAACTTCTCAAATCTTTATTATACAACAACTACAACCGAATTAAGTGTAATTGTAAACTTGCAATACGAAACTCAATACTGGTGGCGAGTTCGTGGCAAAAATACTAACTATACTGGTTTATGGTCTGAAACACGCCAATTTACAACTCGTCCTGCTATTTTCCCAGTTGTTCTTGTAGCACCAGCTAACGGAGCTACTGGATTAAATATAAATGTTGCTTTCCAATGGCAAAATAACATAGATGCAACTGGCTATATTCTTGAAATATATTCTGATGCATATCTGATGAACAAAGTAGCAGAAATTAATACAAGTACAACAAACTATATTTATTATGGTTTAGATTTTAATACTTCATACTGGTGGAGAGTGAAAGCCTACAATACCCAATATCAAAGTGCTTGGAGTGTAGTTCGATCATTCAGTACAGTAGCATCTCCAACTCCTTTCATTACTATTGGTACTGGTACATCAGGGCAATCCTATCCACTAGATCGTTATTATAATATGAGTGCCTCTGAAGCGATATACCTTGCAAATGAAATTGGTTTTCCAATGACAATAACTTCAATTGCTTACAACAAAGTTGGTGGTACAGATGTAAATCCAATTGGACCTGTTTCAATATTTATGAAGCATACAACTGATAACTCACTCGCAACAGGTTCTTATGATTCTGCTACCTATACTCGTGTATATCACGGTAGCTTTACAAATAATGCTACATCAGGTTGGATGCAAGTGAATTTAACAACACCTTTTGTTTATAATGGAACAAGTAATTTAAGTGTTTTGGTTGTTAAACATAATCAATCATGGATCAGTGCATATCCAACTTATGCATTTACATCAGTTACACCAAATCGTCATAGAGCAGCCCGAGATGATAACAATATGCCAACTTCTCTAACTTCAAGTTCAAGTTTGCCAAATGTTCGCTTTGGATTTTCAGTTCAACCGCTTACTATGCCTACATTAGTAGCGCCTACAAATAATGCAGTTGATGTGTTAGCAAATGTATCATTTAGCTGGCAACCTGTAAGCGAAGCTACAATGTATCGTTTTCAAGTTGCAACTGATCAATACTTCACAAATATTATTAAAACTGAAGTAGTAACTTCAACTTCTACAACTTTACAGCTTGGATATACAACTACATACTATTGGCGGGTTCGTGCAATCAGCTCATTTAATGTGTCTGATTGGAGTGAAACTCGCTCATTTACGACTGCACCTTATGTATTAATGGGTACATATAACATTGGTACTGGTTCAAATGCGCACTTTCCAACATTTACAGCATTTTTCAATGAGATCTACAATAATGGTGCGTTAGTAGGTGGCAATGTATCTCTTGTTGCAATATCTGATATTACTGAACCTGGTCAGGTAAATATTTCTGAGTTCCCTGAATACTTTGGTACGGGCCACACAATAACTATAACTACTGACAATTTAGCATTGAGAACCATATCTGCAAACGTTGCCGATGGAGCTGTGTTCAAGCTTAACGGTGCTAACAGAATTAAATTCAATGGTGAAAACTACAGACTCAAAGTTATTAATACTGCAACAGCCAATGGTGTAGCTATTTGGCTCGCTTCTATGAATACTGAAGCAGCTGGTGCAGAGAATATTGAAATTAAGAATTCTATTTTAGCAACTGCAACAGAAGATATTAACTTGTATAATACTGCTGGTATTTTCTCTGGTGCTGCTACTACAATTGGTGCAACTCCAATTGCTCCAAATAATAATGTTGTAATTGAAAACAACAAATTCCTTAATGCTAAACGCGGTATTCTCTTCCAGGGACATGTTGCTAACCGTCCAACTGGTGTTGTAATTAAGAATAATACATTCGGTGCAGAAGAGTTTGCAGGATTGTTATACAATGGTTTTGAGCTCTATAGCTTAAACGCACCTATTGTAGAAAACAACACTGTTATTAATCCTCAAAACATTGGTATTGTGATTAATTCAGCAAACAACGCTCTTGTTAAGGACAACGAAATCTTTACTTCTAAACCGGATTTATATCCTGGTGCCCAATATGGTATAAATCTTGTAAGCTCTGCAAATGCCGTTGTTGAGCATAATATAGTAAAACATTTCCGCTTGTATGGTATTTTTGTTCAGACAAGTGCAAATGCTCAAATTCTGAACAACTCAATTACTAATGCAGGATTATTGAATAACAACATTGCAAATGTTAGTGGTATATTTGTTTCAACTGGTGCTAATCAAGGTTTGACAATAAAAGGTAACAAGATATTTGATTTGAATAGTACATTATTTACTGCAGGTGCTAATGGTTGTGCATATGGTATCAACATAAGTGGTAATGCAGTCAATAGCGCTTCAACTCCAATAAATATTGAAAACAATATGATTTGGGGCATTTCTGGCTACGGTAGTGTCAATCCAACTTATGTTCAAAACAATCCATATGCTATTCTTATTAGCAATGGTCGTCATATCCGGATTTATAACAATACTGTACTTATGAATGGAATGCTTCATAGTGGTGTTGGCTATTCGGGTGTTCTATTTGTAAGCAATACTTCTGTCCAAGATGTTGATGTAAGAAACAACATATTTGTTAATAAAACTACTGCTTCAACTGCACAAAACTACATTTATTATGTTCATAATGCATCACTGTTCGATAATTTAGATCATAATATTTATCAATTAGCTGGTTCATCCAACTTACGAATTGGTTACACTATCAACAACTCAACTGCTCACACTACACTTTCCGCTTGGCAAACTGCAACAACAAAAGATGCTAATGCAAAGATGAAAGTTGTTCCATTCCAAACTAATATGCCATTTGTTACTTATGCTGTATTGTCAGATCCTGATTTCATTAGCCCAGTAATTCTGACATCTACTGATATTTATGGCATAGCAAGAAATGCTTCCAATAACGTTAAGGGTGCAAACATCCCAGAATATAATGATGTCGCTGCACGCTTTATTGTTTTCAACAATATTGGTACAACTTCCATTAATGCTGCTTGGATAAATGGTAATGGTCAAGGAAGATTAGTTCTTGTTTCACCAGATGAGCTTTCTTCAAACGATTGGTATGAGCTAATAGCAACGTTAAGCAGTGATTTATCTAATTATGCCGCTACAAATGGAAACCTTGCAAACGCTGTTGAGTTGCGTTATGGCAGCAAACGAACTTATGTTGTAAAACAACTCACAGGTGCTGCTCGTACTGTTACAATTTCCGGCTTAACACCTTCAACCCGTTACAATGTGTTTGTTGTTGAATATTACACCAATAGTGGTGTTCGCTACAACCCATTTGCCGGTGTAATGAATCCACGTCTTGTTGAAACAGCGTTTAATGTTACTCCACCTATTGTTGCGCCCGCAACAAACGTTTCTTACGATATGTTTACAGCAAACTGGAACTATAACGTTGCGCAGCCAATAGATGGATTTGAACTTTGGTTAAACAATGACATTATTGATGTTGGAAATGCTACTACCAGCGGTGCATATTTTGTAGACTTGTTTGCAACTGCAAATACTCAGTATCAATACAAAGTTCGTGCTAAGCGTGGCTTAGCAGTATCAGAATGGTCATCTATACAAAATGTCAATACATATCCAATCAATCCAATCTCAGGTCCTAATTCAGTCTGTATAGGTTCCACTAATAGTTACACTATTAATCTTGGTAACGTTTCAGTTGCAAATATTAACTGGACTTCAAACTTAAATGCACAGATTACAACAACTGCAAATGGTATTAATGTTGTTTGGAATAATATCGGTAATGCTTTGCTAACTGCTAATATTGCTGATACATATGGTAATACGGGCACTGCAAGCTTTTCAGCAGTCGTCAATTCATTACCAGTTGTTACAGCACCCGCTAATTTTGAAATTTGCGTTGCTGGTTCTCCTCAAACTCTTACAGGTGGCTTGCCTGTTGGTGGAACATACAGCGGACCTGGTGTTTCCAACGGTATCTTTAACCCGTCAGTAGCCGGTGTTGGCGTTCATACTATTATTTACTCTTATACAGATGCTAATGGTTGCACTAATTCAGCTGACTTTACAATTACAGTTATTAATTCAATAGTAGTTACTGCTCCTAATAATCTTGAAGTTTGTATTGACGCCAATCCGATTACTCTCTCTGGTGGAACTCCTACGGGTGGTGTTTATACATTTAATGGTATTCCTATCACCACATTTAATCCAGCTACTGCTGGTGCAGGCGTTCATACCATTACTTATACATATACAGGTGAGTACAATTGCACAAATTCAGCACAATTTACAATTACAGTGAATCCATTGCCTGTAATCAATGTACCGCAAAACATCTCTGTTTGTATTGATGCTCCTCAGTTCGATCTAGTAGGTGCAACACCAATTGGCGGTACATACTTAATCAATGGAACTCCTGTCACTTCATTTAATCCATCTGTTTACGGTGTCGGTTCTTACACAGTAACGTATACCTATACTGATAATAAAGGGTGTACAAACTCAGCTCAGTTTACAATAACAGTCAACCCATTACCACCAATCAATGTTCCTAATGCTTCAACAGTATGTATTATTGATCCGCCATTTGCACTGACAAGTGCAACTCCTGTGGGTGGAACTTATTCGGGTAATGGTGTTGCAAACAACATTTTTGACCCAGTTGCAGCTGGTGCTGGTACTCACACCATTACTTATACCTATACTGACAATAATGGATGCGTAAATTCTGGAACATTTGCAATTACAGTTATTCCAGTTCCTGTAATAACAGCTCAACCAACTGACCTTTATGCACAAGAATATACAAATGTTACTTTCACTGTTGCTACACAAGATCCTACAAATACAGTTCAATGGCAGGTTAAACCTTATGGTAGCAATACTTGGAACGATATTCCAGGCGCTACATCTAATACCTTATCGCTTACTTACATTTTAAATAGTATGAACGGCAACCAATACCGTGCATTAGTAACAAGTTGTACTACAATTCCAAGTAATGTAGCTACGCTCAACGTTATTACTCTACCAAATCAGGCCACACAAATCAATTGGATTAACTGGGGTCGTACTCAAATTACTCTAAGCTGGACTAATGGTACTGGTAACGGTCGCATTGTAGTAGCTACTAAACAAAATAGCTGGCCCGCAAATGCCTTCATTCCGCAAAACAACACTAATTATCTTGCTGATCCATTCTTCGGCAATCTAATTACTAAGCATACAGTTAATGGCGAAGATTATTATATCGTTTACAACGGCACCGGTAGTGGTCCAATTACTGTAACTGGTCTTGAACGCTTGCAATATTACACATTCCACGTATTTGAGTACAACCAAAATAGTGGAGCAATTATTTACAACACTTCTTCTGAACTATCAGCAAACAATCCACGTACTCGCCAGACTTCGCGTAAAGATGCAGACGAAATTGAAGTTGCAACTACATTGCATATTACTTCATTAACTCCAAATCCAGCAACCGACAGAATTTCATTTGCTCTCGAAGTTGAAAATGTTGGTTTGTATCGCATTGAACTTGTTAATGTAATTGGTGAAACAGTTTACGTTAATAATGTTAATTTAGCTAATGGTTCTCATAACTTTACAATAGAATTGACTAATGCAACTGGTCAGTTGCCAAGCGGTAACTACTTCTTACGAGTTTCTGGAAATGGTGAAACAGCAGTTCATAACGTAGTAATAGTGAAATAATACTACTATTCAAAACAATAAAAAGCTGCCTCTCATTTTGGGAGGCAGTTTTTTTTTATATTAAAACATATTAATGTGCTTATTGGTTAAGGGTATTAATTCAAATATCAAGACAATAATTGTCCGTATAAAGTCCAAAATATTTTTTAAAAAAGTGCAGGATTATGAGAAACAAATAGGGTGTAGTGGCTAACAAAAAAGCCTTGAAAAAACTTGTTTTTCAAGGCTTTTCTTATGCTCCTGAGGAGGGACTTGAACCCCCGACCCTCTGATTAACAGTCAGATGCTCTAACCAGCTGAGCTACTCAGGAATTATTTCGAAATCAAAGAACAATCATCATTATTAAGGATACAAAATTACAGACTTTTCCATAAAAAAACAAGTATTTTTTTTAATAAATATGTTTTTTTTTGATTTTTTTATGATTATTTTTGAGCGTGAAACAAATATTAATTCTTGTTATGCCAGACAATTTCAAGGATATTGATTTACCAAAATCTCCATCATATAAAAGATGGGCAAATTTTCTTTGGGTGTGGGGGCTTTTCTATACTGTTTTTGGTGGTGCTTTTGTTGTATCGTCTTTGTTATCTAATTCTGTTCAAGAAACTGATTTCACTGTGTTATTGATGGGAGTTGTCCCACTTATTATTGGTTACTTAATGCGCAAAAAATATAAAATGTCTATTAAAGTAGGGAAATTAAGAGAATATGAGCATATTGTCTTAAAATATCTGGCAGAGAACGATAATAAAATCAATGAAGTGCAATTTAGCTTAAAAACTGCTTTGTCAACTACAGAAGCAAAAACTATTTTAAACTCGCTTACTGAAAACGGGATTCTAAGTTTAGAAGTTGATAGTAATGGTAACATATATTATACCTGTCCTAAAATTATTAGAGGAATAAACAATTGATGAACAGAGAAGACATTTCAAGTATTCGTCACGATTATGGTAAATTTAGTTTAGATGAAAAAAGCATTAAAAAAAATCCATTCGAGCAATTCGAAATTTGGTTCAATGATGCTTTAAAAGGTGATTTCGCTGACCCTAATGCTTTTGCTTTATCAACAGTCAATAACGAAGGGAAACCTTCTTCACGTATTTTGCTTCTTAAAGGTTATGATAGTAATGGCTTTGTTTTTTATTCAAATTACGAAAGTCGTAAAGGTCAGGAAATCCAACAAAACCCATATGCAGCAATGCTTTTTTTCTGGGATAAATTTGAGCGTCAGGTTCGTATCGAAGGAAAAATTGAAAAGCTAACTACCGAGGAATCTAACCATTATTTTCAATCGCGTCCATATACAAGCCGTCTTGGAGCTTGGGCATCCGAGCAAAGTAGAGTATTGAAGTCTCGATTTACTCTAATGAGAAAAGTAGCTTTGCTTATACTTAAATACCCAACAAATGTTCCTCTTCCACCTCACTGGGGTGGTTATAGACTAATTCCTGAGCAATTTGAATTTTGGCAAGGTCGTCCCAGTCGTCTTCACGACCGTTTTCGCTATTTATTATTACCAGACGGTAATTGGCAAATAGATAGACTTTATCCATAAGGAAGATAAAAAATGAAAATTGTTACTTGGAATATCAACGGATATAGAGCAATTACAGGGCAGAATAAAAGTATTCGCCTTGATAATGTTTCTTTTGATAATAATTTATTTAATTTTATTGAACAGGAGCAGCCAGATATTATTGGTTTACAAGAAACAAAAGCAGCTCCAGAACAAATTGCTGACAATCTTCGAGTGCCACCAGGCTACTTTGCATATTACAATTCTTGTAAAGTTAAAAAAGGCTACAGTGGTGTGGCTCTTTTTAGCAAATTAGAACCTCAATCTATTAACTATGGCATGGGAATTCCCAAATTTGATGACGAAGGACGAATTATTGAATCTGATTTCGATAAATTTGTTTTATTTAATGTTTATTTCCCAAAGGGTTATACAGACGATCCAAGATTAGATTATAAACTTGACTTTTACGATGCTTTGCTGGATTATATAAAAAAAATCTTGAAAAAAGGCCGCTCAGTTATTATTATGGGCGACTTCAATACTGCTCGAACGGAAATTGATCTGGCAAATCCAAAAGAAAATGAAAATACCTCTGGTTTTTTAAAAGTAGAACGTGATAAAATGGAAGAATATTTCGCTACTGGTTTTACAGATGCATTTCGATTGTTTGTCAAGGAGGGTGGACATTATACTTGGTGGAGCAATCGAGCAAATTCTCGCAAAAGAAATATTGGATGGAGAATTGATTACCATCTTATATCTAATGATTTAGTCCAATTCGTAAAAAATGTTCGTCAATTACCGCAAGTATTTGGTTCTGACCATTGCCCGGTTGTATTAGAATTAGAACTCTAATTTTTTTGAAACATATTTATTTTTCACTACGTATTTTAATAAAGAATATGTAATAAGGAATATTGTTATGACAAAGAAATTATATCGCTCATATATTGATAGAAAAATTGCCGGAGTATGCGGAGGTATCGCTGAATATTTTGATATTGACCCGGTGCTTGTGCGTGCCTTATTTATCATTACTACGATTTCTTATGCAGTTGGTTTTATTGCTTATATAGTTCTTTGGATTATTGTTCCTGAACGACCAAAACCAATTTTTTCAAGTGACTTTATACCAGTTGTCGAGGAGGAAGAGCAACAAACTGAAATAAATTCAAACAAACTTCAAAGTCGAACAATATTAGGAATAATACTTCTTGTATTAGGAGTATTGTTTTTTATCAATGAATTTTTCCCAATTTGGGATAGAGGGATATTTTTCTCAATAATACTTATTATTATTGGTGTATTATTGTTGATTACCAAAAAAAGTGAAAAATAATTATGAAAAAATCGAGTATTTTTTTCGGGACTTTCTTTATTTCATTTGGATTAATTAGCATTATTCATAATTTTATTATTCCAATCAATTTCAACTTGACTAATTACGTCTGGCAATTTATACTTATTTTTTGGGGTCTTAGCTTTTTCAAACTTTCTGATAGAATTAAGATAATAATAATGATATTAATTGGAATAATAGCCGGATACTATTTTTATGGGATTATTGCTAAGGCAAGATTTGAATGTAATTGTATAGATAGTGTCAATTTATTGTTGCTACAAACACCTGCAAACTATTTATAAATACCAATCTTATGATATTTCTCATATTATTTTGGAAATATTCATATTTTTAGTATATTTATCTTTTATTTATTAAGATGATTTATTGTGAGTAACGAAATAAAAAAAATAGCAATATTTACATTAGGTTGCAATAAAAATTTAGTTGATAGCGAGCGTCTTGCTGGTATTTTGGATGGTAAACAGTTTGAATTAACACACAATCTAAATGAGGCTGAAGCTGTAATAATTAATACTTGTGGCTTTATTAAACCTGCAAAAGAAGAGAGTATTCAATTAATCCTACAAATGGCTGAATTGCGCCGCAGGAACAAAATAAAAAAACTCATAGTGTTCGGTTGTCTTTCTCAACGTTATCCTGATTTGAAAAATCAAATATTACAAATTGATGAGATATTCGGAATTGAGCCCTACAAGCAAATTGTAAATTCTTTCGGGAAAAAATACGTATCTGATTATACTCGTCTTTTGATGACACCTTCGCATTATAGTTATTTAAAGATTTCTGAGGGATGTAGCCATCGTTGTTCGTTTTGTGCTATACCACTTATTAAAGGAAAATATCGTTCTCGCAGTATGGAAGAATTATTAAAAGAAGCAAAAGATTTATTGAAACAAGGTGTTCAGGAGCTAAATATTATTGCCCAAGACACAACTTTCTATGGAAAAGATATTTACGGAACATATAAATTGCCGTTTTTGCTTAACAATTTAGCTGATAATTTTGAATTTAAGTGGATTCGCCTGCTTTATACATATCCGACAAATTTCCCGAAAGAAGTGTTGAAAGTTATTGCTCAACACGATAATATTTGTAAATATATTGATTTGCCATTGCAGCATATTTCAAACAATGTGCTTCATTCAATGAAGCGGCGGTCAACAAAAGAGAATATTATTGAGTTAATCAAGGAAATTAGAGATACAATTCCTGAGGTTGCGATTAGAACAACTTTTATTGTGGGATATCCCAGCGAAACAGAGCAGGATTTTGAAGAACTATATACGTTCGTAGAAGAGCAAAAATTTGAAAGGCTTGGAGTATTTACATATTCACCAGAGGAAGGTACCTCTGCATATTCTCTTGGCGATCCTATTCCACAAAAAATCAAAGATGAAAGACTTGACAAAATAATGCGATTACAACAGCAAATATCGCTTGAACGAAATAAATCGCTAATTGGTAAAACAATAGATGTTATTATAGATGATGAGAATAAAAAGTTTTATATAGGTAGAACACAATTCGATGCACCTGAAATTGATAATGGTGTTATAATAAAATCCACTAAGAAGTTCTTACCAGGCGTTATTATTAAAGCAAAAATAGTTCGTGCGGAAGAATATGATTTACACGTCGAATATCCAGCAAATTAACGAACTTTGAATGTTGCCATAGTAATTATTGCGAGCATAACAGCTATAATATAAAAACGTGTAACTATTTTTGATTCGTGAATCCCACATTTTTCAAAATGATGATGTAGTGGAGCAATCTTGAATAATCTACGACCTTCGCCATATTTCTTTTTTGTATATTTAAAATAAGATACTTGAATGATTACAGATAATGTTTCAGCAAAAAATATTCCGCCAACAATAGGTAAAAGAAATTCTTTTTTTAATAAAATACACATACCACCCAATGCTCCACCAAGTGCGAGAGAGCCTGTATCACCCATAAATACTTGGGCAGGATATGAATTAAACCATAGAAATCCCAAAGCTGCACCAATAATAGATGCTGCAAAAATTGTTATTTCACCGCTACCCGGTAAATACATTATATTTAAATATTTTGCAAAAGTTACGTTTCCTGAAACATATGCAATCAAAGCAAGTGCAAAAACTGAAATTCCAACAGTGCCTATTGCTAATCCATCTAATCCATCTGTTAAATTAACTGCATTTGAAGTAGCAGTCATCACAAAAATTACCATTGGAATATAAAATATCCCAAAGTCAAAATTAAAATTCTTTGAAAATGGTATAGTTGTCAATGTATTGTATTTATTAAATGATGAGAAAAACCATTCTGGGAAAAAATATATTGTTGCACCTATAATTAGTCCGATAGAAACTTGTCCAACAATTTTATACCTACCAATTAGGCCATTTGGAAGTTTTTTGACAACTTTAAGATAATCATCTATAAAGCCAACAATTCCTAACCATAGTGTTGTGAGTAGAATTAGAATCACAAACATATTTGTTACATTTGCCCAAAGAACAGTAGGGAGTAGTACGGCAAGCAATACAATAAAACCGCCCATTGTTGGAGTGCCAGCTTTCAGGGAGTGATTGCCTACTGTTGCGAGTTCTCTCTTAGCTTGTTCGCCGAGCTGTTTTCTTCGAAGCTTATTGATTATTTTAGGTCCGAAGTAGAAGCAAATGATTAGTGCGGAAATTGCAGCAGCAGCCGAGCGAAATGTAATGTATTGAAATAATCCAATTCCTGGTATATCAAAATAATTTCTTAGAAAATTTGATAATAAGTAAAACATAATTTACATTAAATTAATTTTCAATATTTTTATTAAATCCCTGAACAGGATTGACAGCCCAATGGAGCTTTGTTCGGATTAAGTCATAAAAAGCACTTTCCATTGGTTTTATCAGTTTCACTCTGTTTTTCGAAATATAAATATTGACAGTGTCGCCATCTGATAATATTGTTTGCAACTGTCCATCGGCAACAAAATTAACTTTTCCCGTTGGTGAGAATACAACAAATCTCAATTCGCTGCTGTCATCAACCACTAATGGACGCAATGTGAGTGAATGAGGAGAAATTGGTGTAAGACAAATTGCTTTTGTTGAAGGTGAAATGATCGGTCCTCCACAAGACAAAGAATATGCCGTTGAACCTGTCGGAGTTGAAATAATTAGTCCATCAGCTCTATATTCACCTACATAATGATCATTTGCATAAGCTTGAATTGTAATCATTCGCGGAGAATCTTTTTTCTCAAACACAAAGTCATTGAGAGCAAAAAATGTGTTCCCGTTAATTTGAGTTTCTAATACAGAGCGATCAATTAACCTATAATTCCCATCCAATAGATTTTTAAGTGATTTTTCTAAATTATGTACAGAAAACTCAGCTAAAAAACCTAATTTCCCAACATTAAAACCCATTATAGGCACATCATAATTTATTAACTTGTGGCAAGCAGATAAAATTGTTCCGTCTCCACCAAATGTAATTACTACATCAGCGACTTTCCCAAACTCGTTAAGTTCAATGGGATTAACCTTGCTCCTTATTTCATCTGAAAATTGTTCGATTGCTTCTTGACGCGCAAAACAATTAACATTTGCTTCACACAATATATGGGCTGCTTTTTCAGCCCATTTGATGACATCAGGTTTTTCTGAAATTTCGTAAAGAACAAAATTATTCATTTATTATATACTAAAATGTAAAACTACGCTAATATATCAGATAATTCCATCATATAATTAAATATTTTTTTCTTTTTCGTCCAGGTTTCAACAAGTGGGGTATATACAATTTCATGCATTGTTTTACCAACCATAACGTCAGTTTTACCGTCGAGCAAAGCTTCCACTGCTTTTACACCTAAATGGCTTGCTAGTACACGGTCTCTTGCAGTTGGTGCACCACCTCGTTGCATATGTCCCAGAATAGATACTTTAGGTTCAATGTCGTATTTTTGTTTCATTAGTTCAGCAATTACAGCAGCACCACCATATTCATCTCCTTCACCAACGATGATAATTGTGCGCCTTGTTCTTCCTTGCTTGAGAATTCTCTGATATAGTAGGTCCAAATTGGTGGCGATTTCAGGAATTGCAATATATTCAGCGCCACAAGAAATTCCAACATCCATTGCAATAAAACCAGCGTGGCGTCCCATAACTTCAATCAAAAACACTCGACCGTGAGAATCTGCTGTATCTCTAATCTTATCAATTGCCTGGACAGCAGTATTGATTGCAGTATCATATCCGATTGTATAATCAGTACCATAAAGGTCATTATCTATTGTTCCAGGTGTGCATACTACTTGAACACCATGTTCTTCCCACAAAGCATGAGCACCGTGAAAAGTGCCATCTCCACCGCAACAAATAAGTCCATCAATACTGTTTTCTTTCAGCTGTTCAGCAGCAGCTGCTCTACCGCCAGCATTCATAAATTCCTTTGAACGACTTGTTTTTAGTATGGTCCCACCTGAAGCTATTATATTGGCAGTTTCTTTACGTGTTAATTTAATAAAGTTACCTTCAATTAATCCAGAATAACCACCGACGATTCCATAAATCTCTAATCCGTTGTATATCGCAGCTCGAACTACCGCTCTAATATGAGCATTCATTCCTGGAGCATCACCTCCACTTGTAAGCATTGCAATTTTTTTCATAATAAATTCACTATTATAGTTTACAACACAGAAAATTACTGATTATTTTCCAAAAATAAAGTATTTAATTTAAAAAATAAAGCATTTTTATTTTATTAATAGATAAATAAATGATTTTTAATCAATGTTTCATTAAAATGCTTCTTTTATTATTGCTCCGCCTACAACATCATCCTCTTCGTAAATAACAACAGATTGTCCTGGAGCAACAGCTTGCCTTTTCTCGATGAAGTCAACTTTCAACAGCCCATTCTCATTAATTATACAAGAGGCAGATTTACCTTTGTCGTTATAGCGAATTTTAACAGAGAAAGCCTTTGGTGCGGACAACTCATTGTATTTCATCAAATTTACATTTTCACCAATTAACCCATTATCATATGTTTCTTCGATAGTACCAACCTCTATGATATTATCTTGTGCGTTAATTTTTTTTACATACAGTGGTTTGCTAAATGAAATACCAAGTCCTTTGCGTTGTCCAACAGTATAGAAAGGGAATCCTTTATGCTTTCCAATTATTTTCCCACGGAAAATAATATTTCCACTGCTTACTTTTTCGTTAATATCTAGGACTTGCTTCTCAATAAAAGAATGATAGTCATTATTTGGAATAAAACAAATATCTTGAGATTCAATTTTATTGAACACAGGCAAACTATATTTTTTTGCAATTTCTCTAACTTCTTGTTTAGTATATTCAGCAAGTGGGAAAATAGTTCTTGCTAATTGTTCCTGCGAAAGTCCCCACAGTGCATATGATTGATCCTTGCTTTTATCCATACCTTTTCTAATGAAATATCTTCCGTTGTTTTCATTTTTCATAATTTTGGCATAATGACCTGTTGCAAGATATTCAGCTCCATATTCATTTGCTTTTGTCAGAAAAGGACCCCATTTTATTTTAGTATTACACTCTACGCAAGGATTGGGAGTACGTCCGTGTAAGTATTCTTCGATAAAGTTGTTGATAACGGTATTTTTAAAAGTTTCTGTCAAATCTATCATTTTGTGCTCAATTCCTAATATTTGACAAACTCGGTAAGCGTCTATACTTCCTGTATATGAGCAGCAACTTTTTTTGTTTTCCACCGGACGGCAGTCGTCATCAATCTTGTGAGTGGCTATGGTTAGTCCAATCACTTCGAAGCCTTGTTCGACAAGTAATGCGGCAGCAACTGATGAGTCAACTCCACCAGACATTGCGACCAGTACTTTTTTCTTATCACGCATATTTAATGATAATAAATAATAAATAATAAATAATAAATAATTTTATATAGACTATAGACGAACAATGCTATAGACGAACAATGATAAAAAATTTGTTATATGAAATATTGCCTTTGCTATACATTCAATTGATGTAATTCAAAAAGTATCAATTTTTATATTTTTAAAGTGTTCATTGGAAATTATCATAACACAAAGAGGCTGCTTTTTAATGGGCAGCCTCTTTCTTTTTATTGCTTTAACTTAAAATCAATTCATTAAACCTCTTTTTCTTAGTAATGGCTCAATTTGTGGTTCTTTTCCTCTGAACTTAATATATAAATTCATTGGATCATCGGTATGACCTTTTTCTAGTACATTTTTTCTAAACGATTCAGCTGTTGCTCTATCAAAAAGCGAAGTTTCTTTGAAAGCTTCGAAAGCATCGCTGTCAAGAACTCCAGCCCAAATATAGCTATAATAACCTGCAGAATATCCGCCGCCAAAAATATGATTAAAATATGTTGAGCGGTAGCGGAATGGAATTTCTTCTGGTAAATTAATCTGTTGGGCTATTCTATTCTCAAATTCAGTTACATCGTCAATTCTATCAGTTGTATAATAGTACATATCAAGCAAAGATGCTGCTAAATATTCAACAGTGGCAAATCCTTGATTAAATTTACTGCTTGCTTGGATTTTTTCTATGATTTCATCAGGAATTGGCTGTCCTGTTTGATAATGACGAGCAAAAGTACGTAATACTTCCGGTTCAGAAAACCAGTTTTCCATAACTTGCGAAGGAAGTTCGACAAAATCGCGTGGAACATTTGTTCCACCTATGCTTGGATAAGCATTGTTTGCAAATAATCCGTGTAAAGCATGTCCAAACTCGTGGAATAAAGTTTCTGCTTCATCCAGTGAAAGCAATGATGGTGTGTTTTCAGTCGGTGGAGGGAAGTTGCATACATTGAACACAATAGGATAAATTGTTTTACCATTTTTTATTTTTCTTTCTCTTAAATTGTTCATCCAAGCTCCACCACGTTTGCTCGAACGATTGTAGTAATCTATGAAAAATAATCCGATATGACTTCCGTTTTCTTCTGTTACTTCAAAAACACGAACTGTTGGATCATATACTGGAACATTTTTAATTTCTTTAAATCTAATTCCCCATAATTTATTTGCAACTGTAAAAGCACCTTGCATAACACCTTCAAGTGGGAAGAATGGGCGAAGTTTTTCTTCGTCAATTTCATATTTCTCGCGTCGCAATTTCTCAGTATAATAACGCCAATCATAGGTTTCAAGTTTAAAAGAATTGCCTTCTCTATTAATCAATGATTGCAATTCCTGAGCTTCTTTGATGGAATTTTCTCGTGCTGGTTCCCATAGACGATAGAGCAATTCGAAAACTCTATCAGGAGTTTTTGCCATATTATCGCTAATAACAAATTCAGCGAAATTTTGAAAACCTAATAAACGAGCTTTTTCTTGGGATAATGATACTATTTCTTTAATAATTTCTTTATTATCATATTCATTGTCATTATTGCCGCGATTTAAGTATGCTTTAAGGATTTGTGCTCTTAAATCTCTATTATCTGCATATTGCAAGAAAGGCATAATACTTGGATTATGAAGTGTGAACAGCCATTTATCTGGTTGTCCATCGCGGGTTGCTGCCTCTTTTGCTGATTCTACAATACTACTGGGCAAACCAAGAAGATCTTCTTCTTTTTCAATGTATAGCTTGTAATTGTTTGTTTCTGCAAGAACATTATCTCTAAATTTTAATTGCAGAGTTGAAAGCCTTTGGTTAATTTGAGCAAGTCGTTCTTTTGCGGTTTTATCCAGTAGAGCACCGTTTTTAACAAAATCCTGATATTTTTGTTCAAGTAATCGCAATTGTTCTGGTGAAAGTTTTTCTTTTTCACGATTATCATAAACAGCTTTGATTCGTGCAAATAATTTTTCATTGAAAAGTATGTCGTCGTTGAATTTCGATAATTTGGGAGTGATTTCCTGAGCTATTTTTTGCATACCAGGAGTTGAATTTGAACTGACTAAATTAAAGAATACAGAAGAAACTCGCTGCAATAGATCACCTGAAAATTCTAATGCTTCGATTGTATTGGCAAAATTAGGTGCTTGCTTGTTGTCAGCGATTTTTTTGATGTCAGCATAAGCTTCTTTCAATCCTCTTTCAAAGGCTGGTAAATAATGCTCTTCTTTAATTTTGTCGAAAGGGGGAACATCATAAGGAGTGTTGTAAGGCTTAAAGAATGGATTGTCAGATGCCGATTTTTTTTGTGCTTCGAGGCTCATAAATGTTAATAGTAAACTGAAACATAAAAATAATAGTTTTTTCATTTTACCTCCAAAAATTTTAAAATATATTAGAATAAAATCATTACATTATTTGTTTCAAAAATAACAGAAAAATAATTAAATAATCTTTACAATATAGTAAAAAATTCAATAATATACTTACAAAACATAAGTTTGATAATTGAGAAATTTGAAGATACTATAATTATTTTAACAATAAAAACATCATATAAGTTTTTCGTTATAAATTTGTGATAATAGTTTTTCACTATGCATTGTAAGGATACCTTTCGGAGCATCAAATAAATTGACAAAAAAGGGCGGCAAATTGCCGCCCTTTTTTATATGAGATGAGATTTGGTAATCAATTGTTGTCGGTACTTTCGTTTGATGGATTTTCTGCAGTATTTTCTTCTTCTTTATTTTCAACTGATTTAGGCAAATAATCAGGTGGGTACTCATAGTTAAATATATCAGTTTGAATGTCTTCTGGATTGTATGTTGGAAGTTCATCCGGAGACATTTCGCCTTTTGAGTATTTATCAGCATTTGGTACAGGGTGAGCGCTATTATAAGCCTCAATAACATCAACAGGTTTGTCGCGTAAGCATTCAACAACTGACAAGACGATTTTTTTTGCTTCTTTATCGAATTCAACAACCTTTAATGGTAAAACGTCACCAATTTTAAAATATTCGCTAATATTTTTAACTGGCGCAAATGAAAGTTGCGAAATGGGAACAAATCCGTCAACTCTTTCAGGTAATTCAACTATAACACCTTTTTCAATAATTCTTTCGATTTTGGCTTCTGTTTCTGTGCCAATCTTGTACGTTTCTTCGAAAGTATCCCAAGGATTATCATTAATTTGTTTATGACCTAATGCAATTCTACGTTGTTCAGGATCGACAGAGATAACAACAACTTCTAATTCATCACCTTTTTTGACAAATTCACCTGGGTGGCGAATTTTCTTGGTCCACGACAAATCGCTAATATGAACAAGACCATCAACTCCTGGCTCGAGTTCGACGAATACTCCGAAATTAGTTAAGTTTCTAACAATACCTCTGTGTTTCGAGCCAATAGGATATTTTTTCATTAAATCTTCCCATGGATCAGGTTCTAATTGCTTCATACCAAGAGCAAGTTTTTTCTCTTCTTTATCTATATTGAGAACTATAGCTTCGACAACTTGTCCCATCGAAACAATTTGAGATGGATGCTTTACGTGTTGTGTCCAGGACATTTCACTGATGTGAATCAACCCTTCAACACCTTTTTCTATTTCAATAAATGCACCGTAGTCTGTTAAACTTACGACTTTACCAACGACTTTTGTTCCTTTTTCATACTTATCGCCGATAGTGTCCCAAGGATGAGGAGTAAGCTGTTTCATTCCTAATGAAATTCTCTTCTTTTCTTTATCAAAATCGAGGACAACTACCTTAACAGTTTGATCTAATTCAACTATTTCTGATGGATGAGTAACGCGTCCCCAAGATAAATCAGTAATATGGACAAGACCGTCAACACCACCTAAATCGACAAATACTCCGAAGTCAGAAATTGCTTTGACGGTTCCTTCAAGCACCAAACCTTTATCAAGTTTATCCATAATGGCTTGACGCTGCTCTGAAAGCTGTTCTTCGAGAAGTACTTTATGGCTAACGACAACGTTTTCACTTGGATGGTTTACTTTAACAACTCGTACATCAATATTTTTCCCAACCCAACTATCAAAATCTCTAACCGGACGTACATCGATTTGTGAACCCGGTAAAAATGCTTCAATTCCTAATAAATCAACTACCATTCCACCCTTAATACGGCGGAGAATCTTCACTCTTGTAACTTCTTGAGTTTCGTAAAGCTTTAAAATATCGTCCCAAATACGCATGAAATCAGCTCTTCTACGTGAAAGTAGAACTCTCCCTTGGCTATCTTCCATTTTCTCGATATAAACGTCGATCTCATCACCAATATGATACGATTCAGCATTGATTAATTCTGCTTTTGGCACTACACCAAACGATTTGAATCCAATATCAACAAAAACTTCGTCTTTAACAATTTTGACAATTCTACCTTTAATAAGTTGGTCCTCTTTTATTGTTCCAACTTTTTGTTCAAAAAGAGTTTCAAAAGATGTGTCATCAAGGTCTAATACGTTCTCAAACTCGTTTTCTAAAATTTTCGATACAGAATTCATCAATGCATCAACGCTAATGTTTTGTGAACTGGTAACTTCTGCCATTGGATTCGGTGCTGATTGCTCAGAAGTTTGAACAAGAGTTTCATTTTCAGACATTAAATTTCTCCAAAAATATTTAAATTAGTTAAACATACGTACATCTCTGTACGACCATTTAATCATTAAAATGAAAAAATTAAGATTACAAAAATAAAAAATCATTATGTGAAAACAAAATAAAATATTATTTTTCAATGATTTAATTTAAGTTAATTAATATGATTTATTGAATATTTTTGTAATATTTTTAGAAATAAATTGAGAGTTTCAAATGTGTTTAGATGGAAAAAATGTTGTTGTTTTTTTAGCGGAATTTTACGAAGAAATAGAATTTTGGTACCCGTACTATCGTATGAAGGAAGCTGGAGCAAATGTGATTTCTGTTGCATCATCAAACAGCATATTTATTGGGAAAAATGGACTAAAGGCAAAACCCGATGAAATAATTACAAACATAGGACATGAAAATTTTGATGCTGCAATTATTCCTGGAGGTTTTGCTCCTGATTATTTAAGGCGGGACCCACAAATAATAGACTTTATTCGCAGAATGAATGAACAAAATAAAATTACTGCTGCAATCTGTCATGGTCCATGGGTTTTGGCTTCCTCTAAAATTATTGAGAATAAAACTGTTACGAGCTTTTATTCAATTAAAGATGATCTTGTCAATGCAGGTGCTTATTGGATAGATCAGGAGGTTGTAATTGATGGTAAAATAATCACTTCACGAAATCCTAATGATTTACCAATTTTTTGTAAAACTATCATAGAATTATTGTCAAAAGATTAATGATTTTTTTATATATTATTTTTTTAGTTTAATCATTTTCTGATTATATTTTCACAACTTTTAAATAATTGGAGGTAAAATGGAAAAATTTAAAAATTACATTAACGGCCAATGGGTTGATGCCGTTTTGGGCAAGACTTTCAAAAATATTAATCCGGCAAACCACGAAGATGTTATTGGTGAATTCGCTTATTCAGAGAAAGAAGATGTAGATAATGCAGTGGCAGCTGCAAAAGAAGCTTATAAAAAATGGCGCCTTGTACCAGCGCCAAAAAGAGGTGATATAATTCGTAAGGCTGGCGATATTTTTGCTCGTAGGAAGAAAGAAATTGCTAAAATTATGACTCGCGAAATGGGTAAGCCAACTTTTGAAACAGAAGGTGATATACAAGAAGCAATCGATACTGCTTATTATGCAGCAAGCGAAACTCGCAGATTATTCGGCTACAATGCTCCAAGTGAACTTGAAAACAAAATGAATCTATCTTTTCGTGTTCCAATTGGCGTAGTTGGCGTAATTACTGCTTGGAACTTTCCAATTGCAGTTCCATCTTGGAAAATTCTTCCTGCAATTGCCGCTGGAAATACAGTTGTTTATAAGCCGTCAAAAGAAACTCCTCATTCTGGGGTAGTCTTTGCTGAAATTATGGAAGAAGCTGGACTCCCACCAGGAGTTTTCAACGTATTAACTGGTGTTGGTAGTATGGGCAATATGATTGTCGAGCATCCAGATGTAAAAGTAATCGGATTTACAGGCTCTACCGACATTGGTTGTAAAATTGGTGAAATTTGCGGTAAATTAAACAAAAGAGTTTCGCTTGAAATGGGTGGTAAGAACGCTCAAATCATTATGGACGATGCTAATCTTGAATTGGCTATTGAAGGGGCTCTTTGGGGGGCATTCGGAACAACTGGACAGCGTTGCACTGCTACTTCAAGATTAATCGTTCATAATGATGTTTACGAACAAGTGCTACAATTACTCAAAGACCGTGCTGAAAAATTAAAACTTGGTGATGGATTGAAGGAGGGAACAGATGTTGGTCCGGTTATTCACAATAAAGCACTCGAAAGCATACACAACTACGTTCTTAAAGCTTTGCAAGAAGGGGGACGTTTAATTTGTGGTGGAGAGCGAGCAACCGAAGGTGACTTAGCAAAAGGCTCTTTTTATAAACCTACTATTATTGCTGATGTTGAACCTCACCATACTATCTTTAAAGAAGAAATTTTCGGCCCAGTTTTGGCTGTTACAAAAGCTGAATCGCTTGATCATGCAATCGAATTGCAAAATAATTGTGATTATGGCTTATCTTCGTCTATCTATACCAGAAATGTTAATCATGCATTTAAAGCAATTCGTGATATCGAAGCCGGTATTACATACATCAATGCTCCTACTATTGGTGCAGAAGCCCATATGCCTTTCGGTGGCATAAAAGGAACTGGCAACGGTCATCGCGAAGGTGGTTGGACCGTATTCGATATTTTTACCGAATGGAAAACAGTTTATGTTGACTATTCCGACAGACTTCAAAGAGCACAAATTGATAATTACTAAAAGAACCAAATCTAAAACAAAAGGGCTGTCAGATAACGACAGCCCTTTTTCATTATTGTATAATATTTAATTAAGCGATTATAAACCTAAATTTCTTAAATTTTCCTTTGTTTTTGCCAAAGATTCTTGCATACTTACCAGTTTTTCTTTTTCATATTGAACTATATCAGCAGGTGCATTTTGAACAAATTTTTCATTTGATAATTTGCTCTGACTACCTTTGATATTTCTTTCGAGCCGTTCAATCTCCTTATTTAGGCGTTCTTTTTCCTTTTCAATATCAATCGAAGTGGCAACTTCAAGAATAATTTCAATTTCTCTAACAACAGAACTAATTGCACCTTGAGGCTTTTCGAGGTTTTTACCAATTTCCAGTGGGGATGTTTTTGCTAAATTAGCTATTACATTTGATAGTTCATTGAAAGTGCTCAACAATTCATCGTTATTAATTGATATTTTAGCTGGAACTTTTTGTGATGGAGAAATATTGGTAGATGAACGAAGCCTTCTAATTTCTTCAACAATCATCTGAACAAGTTCGAAATCTTGCTCTATTCCATCGTTTATTCTGTCTTTTATTAATTGTGGATATTGTTCGGTGCTTATACTGATAGTATCAGAATTAAGAATAATACTATGAATTTCTTCAGTTATATATGGCATAACAGGATGCAGTATTTTCAATATGTCGAGATATAAATTAACTGCAAAACGTATTAATTTTTGTTTACTTTCGACGTTTTTTGTATTATTAATATTGACTTTTAAGATTTCTATATACCAGTCGCAGAAATCACGCCAAATAAAATCATATAGTAACTTTGAATAATCAGTTACCTTGAAATTATCAAGTGAATCAATAGTTTTTTCCAAAGTAGAGTAGAAACGAGAAAGTATCCAGCGATCTGAAATTGTCATTTCATTCTCATTTAGAATTTCACCCTCGAGTTTTACTTCATTTTCTTCTAATTTCATCATTAAGAAACGTCCTGCATTCCAAATTTTATTGGCAAAATTGCGTCCAAGTTCGCAAGATGGTATATCCTGATGCTCAACATCTACATCAAGTCGAACATCTTGACCGAGTGGGGCAAGATAAAGCATGGTGAATCGAACAGCATCAGCACCATATTTATCAATTATCTCAAGTGGATCAGGTGAATTTCCAAGAGATTTTGAAAGTTTTCTACCTTTACCGTCTCGAATTGTGCTTGTAAAATATACATTTTTAAAAGGAATGGTATTTTTGAAGTACATTGTTGCCATAATCATTCTTGCAACCCAGAAAAAGATAATATCAGGAGCAGTTACTAGCAAATCAGTAGGCAGAAATTTCTTCAAAGTTTGATTATCTTCTTTTCCATCAACAAGCCATCGCATAGTAGTTAGCGGCCAAAGCCAAGATGAAAACCAGGTATCAAGTACATCTTCGTCTTGAACCAATGGAATATCATCAGCAATTCCTAACTTTTGACGGGCTTCTTTTTCGTTGCGAGCAGCTGTATATCGTCCATCAGGAGCATAATAAACTGGGATGCGATGCCCCCACCACAATTGACGGGAAATACACCAATCACGAATATTATTCATCCAATGTTCATAAGTCTTTACCCAATGATTTGGGTGAAATTTGATTTGTCCATCTAATACAGGTTTCAAAGCAATTTCTGCAAGCGGCTTCATCCGGACAAACCACTGGTCACTGAGATAGGGTTCAATCGGTTCGCCTCCACGTTGGGAAAATCCCACATTGTGTGTATAATCTTCGATTTTTTCAATTAAGTCATTTTCTTCCAACTTATCAACAATTTTTCTTCGGGCTTCAAATCGTTCAAGACCAGCAAACTCCCCAGCCGCTACGTTCAAAGTCCCATCAGCATTAATTGAATTAATGATTTCTAAATTATGGCGTTCGCCAACTAAAAAATCATTTGGGTCGTGTGCTGGAGTAATTTTTACGCACCCTGTTCCAAATGTAGGGTCGGCATATTCATCAGGAATGATTTCCACATATCTGTCGGTTAGCGGAACGCGAACCTTTTTCCCAATTAAGTGCTTATATCGCGCGTCGTTTGGGTTTACGGCAACAGCTGTGTCACCAAAAATAGTCTCAGGTCTTACAGTCGCTACTTTCAAGTAATTCTTGTTATCAGGGAAATAATACCTAAGAGTATATAGATACTCTTTCACTTCGCGAAATTCTACTTCCTCATCGCTTAGTGCGGTCTGAGCAAGAGGTGACCAGTTTATAATTCTTTTACCTTTATAAATCAAACCATCATCGAATAAACGCACAAACACTTCTTTCACAGCATCAGAAGCACTTTCATCCATTGTGAACAGTGTTCTATTCCAATCGCAGGATGCACCGAGTTTCCGAATTTGTTTAAGAATAATACCACCATATTTTTCTTTCCATTCCCACACTCTTTGGACAAATTTTTCACGACCTAAGTCATAACGGGTTAATCCTTCTTTGCGTAATTCAGCTTCGACTTTAGATTGTGTTGCTATTCCAGCGTGGTCTGTGCCAGGGAACCAGCAAGCTTCAAATCCGTTCATTCGTTTCAAGCGAATAAATAAATCTTGCAAAGTGATATTAAGAACATGTCCAAAATGTAGTATTCCTGTAACATTTGGAGGTGGCATCAGTATGCTATATGGCTTTTTTTCAGTATTTTCATAGGCATTAAAAATTTCGTTTTCAATCCATTTATTATACCACTTGCTTTCAACATCTTTTGGATTATAAGCCTTTGAGAATTCTTTTTTCATATTTCAATATTATTTCAGTTTAACAAATTATTGAACACTCGGGTTTTTCATTATAATATTAGAATTGGTTGTATCTGCAACTAATCCCATTTTAGCTGCTATTTCATTAATTTTGTTTGTTAAATACATAGCTGCATATTTATAGACAATCGATTCTTTGCTCCTGTAATTATCAAGCAATTTGTTGGCTTCTTCGTATGCTTCCTTGAGCTTATTTTGTTTTACCAAAATATTAATCTGCATATAATCTATACGGACTTTTGTATCAGCAAGATTTTGGTCCAAAATGTTAGTTTCGCTTTGAGGATAGCCCATATTAATCATAGAATTCTTGTAGGATTCTACCTGCTTTTCAAAACGAGTTAATATTGCCTTTGCACCATCAATATTTTCAAGTATTTCATACATATCGGCAGCAATTTTATATGGACCATAAAGCCTACCCATAATTTCCCAACGCACATATTCAGGTTTCAAATATTCTTTGTCAATTAATTCTAAACAGGTGTTCAAGCAGTTTTGGGCATATTTGCGTAAATTTTCATTATCACCTAATTTTTCGTAGGTTCTAATCAATCTGCTTTCGGATTCGAGAACCATCGGGAATTGAACTGGTGAAATAAGTTCGTTTATCTTATCTAAAAGTTTTTTAGCCCGTTCTTTTTCATTTCGTTCAATTAATTTATCAGCTACTTGATAGAAAAGAATTCGGTAGCTTTCCATCAGTCTTCTATGAACTTCATCATAATACACAGATGGATTATTAAGATTGCGGAACTTAAATCCGTAATTTGGTTCTTTGTGATAATTATTAGAGTTGTCGTAATTTAATAAACATTTTTCAGTAATATCAACTTCAATATCGCCAGTTTTCATATCACTTTTCCTAACAGGGCAAATCCGCCACAGCATTCCCTCTAAGCGAAGAAAATCATCAAGACCGACAAACACGTCTCCACCTCCAACAGTAGTTGAAAAGTATACAGGTCTTTCGAAACGTGTTTGTTTCAAAATATCATTTATTACTAAGTCCTGAACTCTAAAGATATAGTTTGTTTTTCCGTCTCGACCTTGTTGAGGTAAACCAACGAACGTATAACTCATTTTCCTAGATTCAATTATATCGCTCTTGTCAGTAAATTTAGCTAAAATCTCTTTTTTGACAGGGATGTTTACCTGCCGAGCTTCACCAAACTCATAAGAAAGCGCATCTTCATCGTCTTCATCTTTTCCTTGAATTTGGCTATCAGGGAAAGATAACGGAATTTTCTTTGCACCCCAAGGTTCTCTATTCTTCAGTTGGTCAATATACCAGAGTGTATTTGCAAGTGAGAGATTTACTATTCGGACATCACGTCTAACACCTGCAACATCTTGCAAATACCAGACAGGAAATGTATCATTGTCTCCATTTGTAAAAATAATCGCATCTTTTTCTGATGATTGCAGAATATTGTATGCATAATCAAAAGGTAAATAATTACCAGCGCGCGAATGTATTTTCCAACCACCAACTGCCATATTAAAAGGCACAAGCAGCAAGCTCACTATAATTATAGGAATTACAAAAGCATTCTTTATTTTATCTTTCGAAATCCAATCAATCAAAGCAAATGCACCAAAACCAATCCACATCGCAAAAACCATAAATGAACCGGCGTAGAAATAATCACGTTCTCGTGGTTGTGGGTCCTGCTGATTTTGCTGTATTGCAGCAAGTACTCCCATCATTAAGAACATAATAATATAAATAAATGCCATTTTTTTGTCTTTTGCGTAATGGAAATATAGCCCGATTAATCCAAATAATAACGGTAAAGCGAAAAATCTAACAGGGAATTCATCTTTATAACCAGATTTATAATTCAATGTCTCGTAATCTTTCTTGTCATAGTTGAACCAAGCCACTCCGGCATCTTGCACATCACTCATACGACCTACAAAATTCCAGAAGAAATATCTAATATACATATGATTAATTTGATATTTCCAAAGATATGCTAATTCACCGGCAGTATTGATTTTTGTGAATTTAGGCACACTCATCATAGTACCATCGGAACGGATAACTGTTTCGTATGTTGGAGGTTCCCATTTCCCATATACATAGTTACCGGCTTCATCTCGCAATTCGTATCTATATATAAATCTCTCTTCTCTTTGATAGCGTCTTGGCCAAAATGGAGCCTGTCCATATTGTTCACGACCTATGTAGGAAGAAAGCTGGGTGAATGTTTTGGGTTCGTTTTCATTCATTGGAGGGTTAGCATTTGCACGCAGTAAAATATGCGTATAAGTTGTATATCCAATCAACATCAAAAGAATGCTTGAAGTAATCAATCTCAATATTTGCTTGCCATTTTTCATTGAATAATAAAAACCATAAATTATTGCTAATATTGCAATGATTGCAAATACTTGAAGAGCCACAGAATTATTAATACTATATTCCATCGCTTCATTGCGTCCAGGTGTATGTCCTGCCAAAAAAGCCGGTATAGATTGAACAATTAGATTATAAATAATGAAGAAAGCTACAATTGATACTATACCTGCCAGAATAAAAGTTGTGAATTTAAAAGTGTATTTACGGAAGTAAACAAGTAGAACTATCGAGAAGATTGCAAGTATGCTCAATAAATGTACACCTGTTGATAAACCAATTAAATATGCAATGACAAGCAGGTATTTTTCATTTCCCGGATTGTCTGCTTCTTCGTTCCATCGCATCATCAAATATATTACGATAGCTACAAACAACGAAGAAGAGGCATATACTTCTGATTCAACAGCATTAAACCAAAATGTATCGCTAAAAGTATAAGCAGCCGCTGCAACGAAAGCTGAACCATAAATAGCAAAGGCACTTGCAAAATTATCATTCTCTTTTTTATAAAAGTTTCGAATTGCCATTACTGTGATTAAATATAAAAGCCACACCGTCAAAGCACTTGCAACAACAGATACCATATTAATTCGCCATCCTTCATCTCCAAATGGGATAAGCGTATGAAATACTTTCCCAATCATTAAGAAAAGTGGCGCGCCTGGTGGGTGTGGGACTTGTTGCCATACCGATGCTGCAGAAAATTCTCCACAGTCCCAAAACGGGACACTTGGCTGAACAGTAAGTACATACGTTATGAATGCTAAAGCAAAGGATAATCCCGCAAAAACACGATTCAGATGCTTGTAATTCATTTCTCTTGCCATATATTTATAAACAAATAAATTGCAGTAAATGTAAATTTACAATTTATAAAAATACTTTCTTATTACAAAGTGATTTAGAAAACTTTTATTTATCGTACTTGTTTGAATAATAGTTCATTCCGATAACTGATAAAATACTAAGTATTAAAAAAGGATACCAAATTATACTTGGATTGTGAGCTTGCCATAAATATGTCGTGAGCTCTGTTGCACTCATACCAGTCGCTTCTTGTGCTTTGACAAAAGCATTTTGCAATTGAACACCTGTTATTCCTTTATTCTCCAACAGTATTTTAGCGAAATACGCCTTTTCTGCATAATGTTTATATAGCCAACCGCCAATAAGCCCGCCTCCAGCCAGTCCAATTGCCCACGAAATGTTCATTATTCCTAAGTATAATGATTTATTAGTTTTAGGTGCAATGTTTGCAATATATTCAGGAAATTTTGGATTAACTGTTAATTCCCCAAATGTGTAGCAAACAACGCCAAACACTAAAAAGATTCCACTTTGAGAATATCCGACAATAAACAGTCCCAATCCAGCAAGTAGTATTCCAACAGTTAAAGTTCTTGTGATTTTTATTTTGTCTGTGAATTTTGCCATAAATAGTACTAATAGCACAACGAGGCCTGAATTTAAGTTATATACCCATTCATATGCAATCATGCGTCCACGAACAGTTTCCGAAGTCATAAAATCTGGCAAGTGTTTGGCTATTGAAGAAGTATCCGACCAATCGAAAATAAAATTTGGCAATGTTTCATAGAACTGCATATAAGTAATTGTAAAGCCAGACATAATTAGAATGAAAAATATAATTTTAGGCGTTATTATTGCTCGAAACAATTCTTTGAATATATTGCCATTGCTTTTGATTTTCAAATAATCATATTTAACAATAGATAATAGTATCAGATTCAAGGAAAAAATTATCCCAGAGCCGAAGAAAACTGCTTCCCAGGATATATTTTTCAGGTATATTGATAATATCGGTCCTGCGAATACAGATAAATTTACCAGAAATATGTATATTCCCCATCCTAATGATGTATTTCTGCCCTCGATTTCTTTGGCTATCCAACCTTGTATTGCAGGTTTATAAGACCCAAGCCCGAAACCTAAAACAAGTGTTCCCAATAAAAATGGAATAAACTCTCTTTGAGTTGCTAATAGACAATAACCGATTATTATTACAATCGAAGAAATAAAAAGGGATCGTTTTTGTCCAATTTTATCTGAAACAGCACCCCAAAATACTGGTGTCAAATTTTGGACTAATGCCCACCAGAAAAAAATTAACCCTTTTGTTGTTTGGGCAAAGTGAAGCCCACCAGGCACATCTTTTTGAGCAATGTAGATGGGTATTTGAATAATTGTTATCCAGTAGGCGAGCCGCTCTATCATTTGAACGGCATTTAAAAGCCAAAATTTAATGCTATAATTTTTTTCCATTTTATTTTTGCGATTTAAAAAAACGCAAGTTACTTTATTCAATAAAAATAATCAAAAATGATTGTTTACTTTGTTATAATTGCAAACATTTTTTGTTTTTGTTTTACAAGTTAAAGATTAATTGTTAATTTTACTTTTGTATTATTCAAAATTATGATAATATATGAGCGAGTTGTTTGAAAAACAGAATGAGCAGAGAATTGTACCACCGTTAGCTGAGCGTATGCGTCCAAAATCCATTGAACATTTCTTTGGGCAGGAGCATATTATTGGGAATTCTGGGAGCTTGAGAAAGTTAATTGAAAATAAAGAAATTGCTTCAATGATTTTCTGGGGACCACCAGGGAGCGGAAAAACAACTCTTGCTCGCATTGTAGCGCAATATTACGAAGCAGACTTTATTAGAATTTCCGCGGTTGAAGCAGGTGTTAAAGATATTCGTGCTGTTATAGAAAAAGCAAAAATAAACTACAAACACGGGAAACAAACTGTTTTATTCATTGACGAAATTCATAGATTTGATAAGAGTCAGCAAGATGCTTTACTTCATGCAGTAGAAACAGGATTAGTTATTCTCATTGGTGCAACAACAGAAAATCCATCTTTCGAAGTAAATTCTGCTTTGCTCAGTCGCTGTAATGTATACCATTTGAAAGAACTCGACGATGAAGCCTTGGAAAGGATGTTAGAAAGAGCAATAACCGAAGATGAAATTTTAAAACAGTATCGTTTTAAAATTTTAGATGAAAATCTTCTTTTTAGAATTGCTGGTGGAGATGCTCGAAATTTACTAAATGTATTAGAATTAATAGTAAAATCTAATAAAAATAATAAAACCATTGTAGTTGATAAATCAAGCATTGAACAAATAATCAATAAAAAAATACCTAAGTACGACAAGAAAGGAGAAAGTCACTACGATACTATTTCTGCATTTATCAAGTCATTACGGGGCTCTGATCCAGATGCTGCAATTTTTTGGTTGGCAAAAATGCTTGATGCAGGGGAGGACCCAAAGTTTATCGCTAGGCGGATGGTTGTTTTTGCAAGCGAGGATATTGGTAATGCTGATCCATTTGCTCTAACACTTGCCGTTAGTGTTTTCGAAGCTGTTAATCTTATTGGCTTGCCTGAGTGCAGGATAAATTTAGCGCAGGGTGTTACTTATCTTGCATCAGCTCCAAAATCTAACGCTTCATATTTGGCTATTAACAAAGCTTTACAAGCAATTAAAAGTGTGGAGAATTTATCTGTTCCTCTTCATCTGCGAAATGCACCTACGAAGTTGATGAAGCAAGAAGGGTATGCTATTAATTATAAATATCCTCACAGTTACGAAAATCATTTTGTCGAGGAAAATTATTTCCCTGACAAAAATACATTTCAAGTATTTTATTATCCTACTGAACAAGGGCGAGAAAAATTAATCAAAGAACGTCTCGAAAAATTATGGAAAAATCGCTATAAAAAATGAGATTAAAAGAACATATTGATAAAGTTAGCTGGTCAGTTGCTGATAAATTATTATTTGTAGGTTATGGTATTATTACTATTGTGCAATTTAATGCAATGAAGCCCGAAGAAATGGGGCTATTTGCATTGCTAATTACAATACTTAATTGGATTTTTATCATCAGTGATTCATTCGCTCTTCAAAATTTGATACAATTTGGTCAAAGAAAACACGATAGAGGATTTGTTAATTTCATTGCAAGCTCATTCCACTTAACTATTACATTAGGTTCCTCGTTATTGTTGCTGCTTTTCGGAAAGCCTTTGAGTGTATTTTTCAATGAACCAAGATTAAGCGAAGTGTTTGAATTTTTAATCATACTGACACTTATCAATATACCTCGGACATACGCAATTAAAATTTTCTATCGCGATACGAAAATGAACCGACTTTTTCTTACAAATTCTGTGTATTTTGGAGTAATGACTTTTGCAACATTGTCTATTGTTTTTTTAAAACATTTTCTTACCTTCAAGGAACTTGTTTACATCTATATGGCGGGGACTTTCTTCAGTTCATTGGTAGCGTTGCTTAACATTAAGAATGAACTATTTTTCAGATTCAAAGGTGAAACTAAATTGAAAGAAATAATTAACTTTTCTATTCCATATACTTTAGCAAGTGCTATTCATTTAGCTCCACGTCAATTAGATGTATATATTATTCAATATTTTTTTCAAACAAAAATTGTAGGCATATATTTTCTTGCTAAAAACTTATTTAGAGCGTTCGAAGAAATTGTAAATGCAGCAAATGGGCTAATATATCCAGCTGCTGTTCGCCAAATCGTTAAAAATGATTTTAATTCTTTATTTGATATGACTACAAAAGCTCTGTCGTATATTTTATTTTTCAATATATTTGTTATCATATCTTTGAATTTAGGTTTAACTGAACTATTTATTAAATGGTTTTTGCCTGAAAAATACTATTTGGCTATTCCATTTTTTAATTTGCTTTCGATGGTAGCAATTGGTTTGCCTTTTACAATATTAGGTTCGGTGCTGATTGCTTTCAATCAGCCTACTAAAACAATGAAGATTATGTCTATTTCTCTTTTTTTATGGCTAATTGGTTTCATTATAGTGGGTATTATTAATCAACCGTTGTTAATACCTTTACCTCATATATTATATTTTTTCATTTTATCCTTATTGTTACATTTAGAAACTAACAAACATATTAATATAAGATTGAAAGATATTTTAAGATTTATTCCAGATTTTAGTAATATGATAAAAAACTTTTTTAGAACCCGAAAATAATTACCAAAATAGAGGTAAATATGTTCGCTAAAATTCTACAATATTTCAATTTAGAGCACGAATTAGATGATTTTGATACTTTACATAAAAACATTGAAGCCGATAGTATTTTCCGAGGCACTAATCTTTGGATATTGATGTTTGCCATTCTTGTTGCTTCTGTTGGTCTGAATATGAATTCTACTGCAGTCATCATAGGTGCAATGTTGATTTCACCTTTGATGGGACCCATTAACGGAATGGGATATAGCGTTGCAACTTATAACTTTGAATTGTTGAGGAAGTCAGTTAAGCATTTTACTTTTGCTGTTATTGTTAGTCTTGTTACTTCAACTACGTATTTCGCAATAAGTCCGGTGTCATCTCCACAATCAGAACTATTAGCAAGAACGAGCCCAACAATATATGATGTATTTATTGCTCTTTTTGGAGGAATGGCGGGAATTATTGCTGCAAGCAGTAAAAAGAAAGGCAATGTTATTCCTGGTGTTGCTATTGCTACTGCATTGATGCCACCACTTTGCACGGCAGGTTATGGTTTGGCAACTTTTCAACCTAAATTCTTTTTTGGTGCTATCTATCTTTTTACAATTAATACTGTTTTTATTGCAATTTCATCTGTACTAGTATCCCAAATTTTAAAATTTCCCATCCGCACAATAGTTAACGAAGAACAGAAGAAAAAAATTAATCATGCTATCTGGGCTATAATTTCTATTACTATTTTGCCAAGTATTTATTTTGGCTATAATTTAGTTGAAAATGAAAATTTTTCCCAAAATGCCTCAAAATTTATTAGCAGCATTAGCATATTAGATGGTAGCTACTTGCTCCGAAGCAAAGTTGATGTTTCAAATAAAACTATTGAACTTACTTATGGCGGAAGCACTGTGACTGAAGAAAAAAAAGAGATAATTAGTAAAAATTCGAAAAATTTTGAACTTGAAAAAGCCAAGATTGAAATAAAGCAAGGTTTTTCTTTCGATGAAATTAGTTCAAGTTATAATGAAATGAATAAATATCAAGTTGAAATTAATAAACTCAAATCACTGCTTTCGGAAAAAGAAAAAAATATTGATTCTCTTTTGAAAATAAATGAAATTAGCTCTAATATTATTAATGAAATAAGCGTTTTGTTCCCAGAAATCAATACAATTTCTTATTCTCAACAATACTTCTACAACATTGATGGCTCGAAGTCTAAACATAATGTTTTCATTGTTAGATCAAATAATGAACGAAAAACTAAAAGTGAACTTCAAAATATTGAAAAATGGATAAAAGTTCGAATGCAAAAAGACAGTATATCGGTTATTGTACTTAGTAATTGATATTTGATTTAATAATATTATGATAAGAATGTATAATTTATTAATTTTGTATTTTATGTATTTTATAAAAGAATAAAAATGTCCAATAACAAGCAGAAAAATAATATACATTGTTCTTTTTGTGGGACACCAGCCTATTTAGTCAAAACTATTATCGAAGGGCAGGATGGTGTGTTTATTTGCGATGATTGCGTTCGAACATCTATTCAAATCGTTCGTAAAAACGAAGTAGAATTCTTTTCCACAAATGCACAAGAATTACCAAAGCCATCAGAAATTAAATCAAAACTTGACGAATATGTTATTGGACAAGAATATGCGAAACGTGTTCTCTCTGTCGCCGTTTATAATCATTACAAAAGGCTTAAAATAAATTTAGATGAATTTGATAGTGATGTTGAACTCGAAAAAAGTAATATTCTTCTTATTGGTCCTACTGGGACAGGCAAAACTTTGCTTGCCCGCACATTAGCAAAGATACTAAATGTTCCGTTTGCTATGGCAGATGCTACAACGATAACCGAAGCTGGATACGTTGGTGATGATGTTGAAACAGTTCTTCTAAATTTAGTCCAAAATGCTGACTATAACATAAAGGCAGCTGAAAGAGGTATTATCTATATTGATGAAATTGATAAAATTGCTCGCAAAAGTGAATCAACAAGTATTACTCGTGATGTGAGTGGGGAGGGAGTGCAGCAAGCTTTGTTAAAAATTCTTGAAGGCACTCGCGCCGGGATTCCTCCGAAAGGTGGTCGCAAGCACCCTGAACAATCATTGATATATCTTGATACTCGAAATATCTTGTTTATTTGTGGCGGTGCTTTTGAAGGAATTGAGAAAATTATTGCTCGCAGAATGCAAAAGCAGACACTTGGTTTCTTAGCAGAAGCAACCGAAAAAGTCGAAGAAAAACTTGACCTGATAAAGCATACCGAACCAGAAGATTTAGTGAAATTTGGATTTATTCCTGAGCTAACTGGAAGATTGCCAATCATTGCTCCTCTTGAAGAATTATTGGATGAAGCAATGATGAGCATATTAACTGAACCGAAAAATGCTATAATTAAGCAATACAAAAAGCTTCTTGGAATGGATAATGTTGAACTTGAATTTACAGATGATGCTTTAAAAAGTATCGTAAAACTTGCTCGCGAAAGAAAAACTGGTGCTCGCGCTTTGCGAGGTATTATCGAAGAGATAATGTTGCCAATTATGTTCGAAATACCAAACCAAAAGAATGTTAAAAAAGTTATAATAAATGAGCAAGTCGTACTAAATAAATCTGTTGCTGAAATAATTTCAAAGAAGTCCAAAATTGCTTAATATTATGATTTTTATACAAAACAAGGGTTTGCCTGGCGTCAAGCAAATCCTTATTTTGTATGCAGATAAAAATATGTTTAAAAAATAAAATCTATGCCAATTTTGTAAGTTTTGTTCATTAATGGTGGTGTAGTTTTGAATGGCCAATTCATCTTGTCTCTATAAAGTTCATAAAAACCATAAGAAATTCCATTTTTAAGTAGAAAATGAATTACTGGAGCAAATTTAGGAGAACTATCCAGCACTTCATCAACAAAATTGGTAGATAATCCCTGAGCAACAGCCTCAATAATAAATGCTCCAAGATCCTTCCAGAACAAATGACGTGGAAAAGTCATAGTTTGTTCATATTCAGCTGAAATTGCAACACCATTGACTAAGAATATCTTTACTCCGCCTGCAAAACCGCGACCATATCTTAATTGTTTACCAAATATTTTAGCCGATTTAATTGAGGCACTATCAGCATTATCATAGTCAAATGATAGGTTATTCCAATTTATTCCTGAACTATGGAATAGCACTATATGTGAGTTGCCACCTAAATTCCATCCATAACCATCTGAATTATTCAAGCTTAGCTTAAAGTGTCGCAAGCCCATATGATTATTACTATAACCGTTTTCTTCATAATTTATTTTATTTTCAGCATAACTGAATGACAAATAATCATTATCATATTCAACAACATTTGAAGTGGCACGGTATAAATCAGTAGAACCAAGTTTGATGTCAATTATTCCATTATTGTTAATTTTAGAAGTGAAAGTATTTCTTTCATAAAAATGATTTGTTACACCGTAACCTAAATATATTGTAGGTGAATTTTTATAGAAATCTAATCGTAATTTTTTCGATGGCTTGTATTGTTTGAATCTAAGTGCAGATGTAAATATATCTAACAATGGATTATTGACGTCGTCATCTTCAAAAAAGTCATTTTCTTCAGATACATTTGAAGTGTCATTAGTAGGCAAATTTTCTGTTTGATATGCTAATACAGATGAGTAACAACTCATTAAAATCAAGATAATCAATAGTAGTTTTCTTTTCATAGATTTTACCCTTTGTTATTTCAAGTAACAATTCTTCATAAATCTTTACGAGAATTAACAGAAATTGTTTCAAAGCAATAATTTCATTTTAATTTTCAAAATTACCTTATGAATTAGATATAATTAAAAACAATGAAAAATAATTAATTTTAAATTAATTAAATAATCAAAATATGTATAGAATTAAATAGTCTTAAAATATAATGATTCGTGAAATATTTGTCGTAGCGATATAATAATTGATTAATTTTTTTTAATATTTATTTTGTTTAATATTTTATAAATTTTTATATTTGAAGTAAGAAAAGATTTTCCATTCACTATTATGGAGTTTTTATGAAAAAATTGTTTTCAATTCTTTCAGTAGTAGCATTTGTTCTATTTATGACTGCTTGCGAAGGTCCTGAAGGACCAGCAGGACCACAGGGGCCGGCAGGCAAAGACGGTAAAGACGGCAAAGACGCAAGCGTCGCTTGTGCCGTTTGCCACTCTGACAATGCTACTGCAACGAATCTTGCATTTGCTCAATTTAACTACTCGCTACACAAAACAGGCGAGACTTATGCCTACACAGCTGGTCGTGCTGGCTGTGGTGATTGCCACAATGGAGATGGTTTCCGTAAGATGGCATCAACAAATACTTGGGGACAAGCTGGTATTACAGCGCTTGATTGCAAAACTTGTCACAACATTCACAAAAATCTTGATGAAACAGATTATGCATTAAGAATTACTCAGCCATTTACATTAATTTACAAGGGTTCTGCTGCTGATGGGAATGTAGATTTCAAAACAGGAAATTTGTGTGCTACCTGCCATCAGGCTCGCTCGTATGCAAGAAATAGTCCAAATTTTGATACTTTGACAGCTGCAAGCTCTACTGCAATGTATTCAAGATTTGGACCACACTATGGAACAGTTGCCAATGTATTTGCAGGCAAAGGCTTGAATTTTATCGAAGGTTCTGAAACATATCCAACAGGCAATCCTCATAGTGTTCTTGCGAAAGGTTGTGTAAGCTGCCATATGGGTAGCAATCCGACTGCACCTGCAGCTGGTGGGCATTCATTTAAGATGACAGTTGCTCAAATGAGTACTATTGAATCCTGCAGGAGTTGCCACCCATCGGGTATTCCAACAACTAAGACTAATGAGATCAAAACTTTACTTGCAGAATACCGTCAATTACTCATCGACAAAGGTTTGTTGATTGCTACTGCTGGAAATCCTGGCGATCCAGACTATAATGTTCTTGGAGAATACGCTAAACTCGAAGAAGCAGGCAAAAGAAGAGTTATTCCTCGTTCCGATGGTGATGTATTGTTGAATTATCTATACATTGCAAGAGATCGCTCCAATGGTGCTCATAATCCTGGATTAACACTTGCAATTTTGAAAAATGGGTTAGCTTATTTGAAGAATTAGTTTATTATTTGATGGATGAGGCTGCAAAATTATTTTGCAGCCTTTAATTTTTAATAAAGTAAATGTTAACCATAGTTATATTTTAAATTATTTTTCATTTCACATTTTGTGCAATTTTATGAGAAGTTTATGAAGAAAATTCTGATAACATGTCTAATGTTGTTGATAATATTTGATGTAACAAATGCCCGACCGCAATATTCAATATTGCAATCGTTCGGCACAAAATGTCAAAATTGCCACGTTGCACCGAATATAGGCTTGCAACGTAATATGTCTGGATGGATGTCCTTCAGTGATGTTGCTTTGATTAAACCGGAGGATTTGGGAATAAGTCCAGCTTACGATGCAATTAGAGAAAGTAACGCTTTATTTACTGACGAAGTAACATTCGGGCTTGATTTTCGCTATCAATCAGCTAGATGGCCCACAACTAAAAATAAAATTGTTGTTTATAACAACTTGTTTGATCCAAATATTAAAGATACTATTCCTTATACTGACCCTTACGGAACTAAAAGAGACAATATGTTGATGATATTAACACCATATCTTACAATTACACCGATTGAAGGAGTGATTATAGAGGGATCTTACAATTTAGCTTACGAAATTGAAAATAAAAAGCGGTATCCGGGACAGACACCTTATACCGCAAGCATAATCCTGCATCCATTTGAGAAACTTCCTTCCCTGCGGATTGGAATGGTGCAGGCAACAATTGGAACTGATTGGGACGACCACACAGTAATGACCCGTCAAGTTGTTACTAAGACGCTCACCCCTCCAACAATTCCTTGTGATTATTTTGAATTAGGGGCAATTCTTGATTATGAACCATTTGAATGGGCAGACATTTCATTAGGTGTATTCGATTCGAAAAATTTATCGGAAATGACAAACGGATTTGTAAAAGATAATACTTTATCCGGACTTGCAAAAATTACTTTGCATCCACCTGATTTTGGCACTGGACTGACTTCATTCCTTGGTGCAACACATTTTTTCAATAGCACACTCAAAACAGATGATGGAATATACTTTGGCAATCGTTACTTAACTGCATCAAGTATTTTCTTCCATTTTGGAATGCCAGGCAAATTTGCCGTAATGACAGAATATATGAGAACAGAATTATCTCAGCGGAGAATTACTAGTAATTTTACTCTTGAATTTAATTATCAAGTGATTGAACCTGCTTATGCTTATTTGCGTTTTGAACGTGGTAATACAGAAATGCAAACATCTGGCAATCCAAAATATCATGCTAATAGATATACATTAGGAGCCAAAATATTTCTGTTGCCTTATGTAGCTTTGATCCCTGAATATAAGATTTTTGACCGTGAACATGTTGATAAATTCAATTCTCAGTTTGCATTTCAATTACATATATTCTATTAGGAGGCAAGCGAAATGGAAATAAATAATGATAGAAGAGAATTTTTGATTAAATCAGCAAAAATTGCTGGGATTGGCTTATGCGGTTGTGTTCTAAGCTCGATTTTTACTGCTTGCGACAATGATGGCGAAACTGTAGCTCCACCAGAACAACCCAAACCAGAAAATTATCCACTTCTGAAAATATCCGATTATCCTGCATTAAGTAGTGTTGGTGGAATAATAATGACAATCGTGCGAGACAAAAACAATAAACCAGTAAATAATGGTAATCCTTTAATTATTTTCAGGATTGAACAAAATAAATTTGTTGTTCTTGATTCAATTTGTAGACATGCTGGTGCGCAAGTACTTCTACCAAGTTCTCCTGGTGGAGACATATATTGCCCTGCTCATAGTGCTAAATTTTCTTCTTCAGACGGACTGTTAAAAGATAAAGGGACTGCTTCGGGTGATGTTCCTCCATTATTAAAATATAATTCTGTGTTTGATCCTGTTAATAATACTTTAACTATTGCAATATAAAGATGAAACTAATTTATAATATATTCGTTACTTTTGTATATAGAATATTTTTTCATAAGGAGGTTTTATGAAGATCAAGCATTTATTTTTAGCAGTTGTAGCAATTGCCTTTATTGCAGCTGCATCTTTCAATGCATCGGTAAATGCAGAAGAAGCAAAAGATGGCAAAACAATTTTTACCGAACAAAAATGCGATATGTGTCATTCGATCAATTCTCTTGGAATTGCTTCCAAGAAAAAATCAGGAGCAATTGACTTGTCAAATGCTTCTGTTGAAGGCAATGCAGAATTCTTTGCAAAATATTTGAAAAAAGAAACTGATTTAAAAGGTAAAAAGCATCCTGCTCAGTTCAAAGGCAGCGATGAAGAATTAAATATTATAAGTGAGTGGTTGACTACTCTAAAAACTGAATAATTTTATCTAGTAGGTAGCAATTTATTGCTACCTACTTTTTTCAATATGTAAAACTTCTTATGATAAAATTATGTACAGATATTTGCCGCTATTATTAGTTTTTTTCTACATAGTATCTTTTAGTGTACAAAATTCTAATTCTCAGTCTAACGATGACTGTTTGAGCTGTCATAGCGATCCCGATATTTATATGGAAAAAAATGGCCGTAAGGTTAAACTGCACGTAAGAAAATTCGAGATTGCTCGTTCTGTACACTCAAAAATGCTATGTATAAATTGCCACGTTGGTTTTAAAGCAGATGATATTCCTCACAAAGAAGGTGATTTGAGTGTCAATTGTGCAAATTGCCACTCGAATTTAAAAGGAAAGCATCCTTGGCATCCATCTATGGCAAAAGCAACTGGAAGCAAGGGCGGTGCAGATATTAATTGCGTAGGTTGCCATGGCTCTCACAATATTCAGAGTCCCAGCGATCCTAATTCTCCTTTACATTTTACTAATTCTACTGAATTTTGTGGTAAATGTCATTCCGACATAAAAAAAGACCATTTGCGATCTGAACACTCAATCCAGTATGTTGCTCACAATCCTAATGCTCCAACTTGCATCTATTGCCACAAACAACCAATAACAAAAGGAAATCAAATTTCTGAATTAGAAAAAAAATTAAATCAAGAAAAATTATGTTTATCTTGTCACCTTCACATTACTTCTATATCGAGCCAATATGCAAACTCACTAATTAATTATGAAAAAAGTGTTCACGGTTCTGCTTTATTAGCTGGGAATACGAAGGCTGCTATGTGTGTTGACTGTCACGGTACCCATAAACTTCAAAAAGCTTCTAATCCAGAATCTCGAATAAACCATTTTAATATTCATAATGTATGTAATTCCTGTCATAGTGAAGTTTCAACTGAGTATATTGAAAGTGTTCATGGCAAATCTCTATTAAGTCGAAATTCAGATGCGCCAAACTGTACTTATTGCCACGGTGAACATAATATTCAGCACGTTCCAGATATCCCAAGTGCAGTTTTTACAAAATCAGGTATGAAATTCAATGTTGTAGTCAATAATAAAATGGTTTATTGTGTTGCTTGTCACGCTAACGAAGAAATGATGAGCAAATATGGTATTGCTACAGTTGATAAAGCTCATCGTTGGTTACCACGTATCAGTTCTCATTGGGATAGAGTTCGTTGTATTGACTGTCATTCTTCAATTGAACCGCCTAACCGTTCTCACGATATTTTGCCACCAGAAAAAACAGTCAAGAGATGTGAAACTTGCCATTCTATGAATTCAATGCTTATGAACACATTATATCGCCATCAGAAATCTCTTTCACGTGAGAAATACGGTTTTATCAATGGAACTATTCTTTCTGATGCATACGTAATTGGTGTTACAAGAAACTTATATCTAAATATGGTAAGTATTGCTATTTTTGTGCTTACTTTATTGGGAATTATTATTCACGCTTCACTTCGAGCTTATTTTAGTATAAAACGAAAACAAATTACGGAGAAAAAAGTATGAGTAATGTTCGAAAAGTATATATGTACCCACGTTGGTTGCGTTTTTGGCATTGGATAAATGCAATTTTGTTCTTTCTACTGATATTATCTGGTGTCAGTATGCAGTATTCCGATACAAGTTCACTACTGATGCCATTCGAATACGCAATTGTTACTCATAATGTTTGCGGTATATTGCTTTCGGCTGTTTTTCTTTACTATTTATTTTTTAATATTAAAACAAGAAATTATAAGCAATATATACCACAATTACGTGGTGCTAAAGAGATGTATTTAAAACAAATGCGTTATTATTTAGTGGGTGTTTTCAAGGGTGAACCTCATCCTTTCGAAACCACTCCAGAAAATAAATTTAATCCTCTTCAAAAACTTACTTATTTTTTGATTATGTTTTTAGCTGTCCCGGGAATTATTATCTCTGGCTGGCTACTTATGTTTCCAGAACTTGCTCCTGAACAAATTATGGGTATGGGTGGTGTTTGGCCAATGGCACTGCTCCACATTACAATTGGTTTCTTTTTGAATTTGTTTTTTATTGGGCATATTTACCTTGCCACACACGGTGATACTGTTACTGCAAATTTCAAATCTATGATAAATGGCTGGCATTTGCATATCGAGCATAATAATCAATATAATGTTTCTAATTCTGAAATTTCTGATGAAGATGCACCTGAACAATCGGGTAATTCATCGGTTGATATTTCCAAGCAAGAATCGAATAACAATGAAAATAAAATTGAAGTAATAAATAACAACTTAAAATAACAACAAAAGGGATGTTTTTATGTACTCAACAATTAATGAATTTATAGCCGACTGGACACAAGAAAGCTCTGCAACTATTAAACTTTTTCAATTGATAACAGACAAATCTTTAAATCAAAAGGTATATCATGAAGGGCGTACTCTTGGCACAATTGTGTGGCACATTGTTTTTACAGTTGGAGAAATGATGAGTGCTGCGGGAATTCAACTTCCAGATTTTGACTTGCAAGAAAAAATACCTTCCAACATTAATGCTATGATTGACAAATACAAGAAGTACTCAGATTCATTAATCGAAACAATTAAGAATTTTGATAATAGTAAATTAAATGAAGAATATAATGTTTATGGTGAAAATTGGAAGTTTAAAGAATTATTGAAAGGCTTAGTATATCATCAAATACATCATCGTGGGCAACTTACAGTATTGATGCGGCAAGCTGGGCTACCTGTAACCGGTATTTATGGACCATCAAAAGAAGAATGGAAACAATTTGGAATGGAAGCTCCGGAATAATTTTCACTTTGTTTTTTATAAGAAATGTTTTATTTTTGTACTCCATTTATTGCGGAAGTGGTGAAATTGGTAGACACGCCATCTTGAGGGGGTGGTGCTCCACGAGCGTAGGGGTTCAAGTCCCCTCTTCCGCACAAAAAAAGCGTCTTTAAAGACGTTTTTTTGTTAATATTTTGAAAATTAGTGCCTAAAATTCAAAACTAACTCCAATGCTTGGCAGCACTCCTATCGAACGACCATATTCTACTTTATTTTCTTTACTATTCCAACGCATATTAGAAACATTTTTTCTTCCATAGATGTTTTGGATATCTAAATAAGTAATTAATGTATATTTTGTGAAATTCCAACGTTTATCAGCGCGGAAATCTAAAGCATGGAATATAGACAAACGCTTTCCTAAATTATAATTCTCCCAATCTCTTAGACCGCTTGGTAAAAATGCGGTGGTTGGTTGTCCTGATGCTATTCGAAACTTAGAACTTAATTCCCATTCTTGATTTATTCTATATCCTGCTGCAACATTTAAAATCACTCTGCTATCGTAGTTGCTTGGACGGTATCCACCTTTGAGAGACTTGAATTTACTCTCACTCAAAGTGAAGCTTAGCAATCCATATAGTGGAAGTTCACTTAATTTTTTCTGGATAAAAATTTCAAAGCCTCTTGAATATCCTTTGCCTTGACTAACCAAAGGTTCGAGACCGAATGGAATATCATTGCTAATATCATCAAATCCTGTTGGTGCAAGAACAGCATAAGGCCTCCACAAACGTGCCGGATAATTGGAATACCATTTGTGATAGACTTCAACTTGTACTTTTACATCTTCAAGCGGTGTATGGTCGTAAGCAAGAACTACTTGGTCTGATTGTATAGCTTTAAGTTGCCCGTTTTGCGGTGCTCCAATAAGCCAAATTTTAGATGGGGATTGGAAATATCTACCACCGCTTACACTTATTGCTGAGACAGGATTTATCTGATAAAAGACAGAAATTCGAGGAGAAAACAGCCATTTTTTTTCTACATAATTAATATATTCTAATCGTCCGCCTAATGTTAATTTGTGCTGTCCAATTCCTTGTGTGTAGCTAAAATAAGAAGAATTTTGGTAAGTTTTGAAAGTTGTGTCAATTGATAATTCTTGTGGAATTCCATTTTCATCTGTTCTGAAAAATCCAGCAACAAAGACGTCATATTTCAATTTTGTTGCCCATTTAAGTTGATTTCCAAAAGTAATCTGTCCGGTATTTGTTACCATTAAATCAACGTCCGTTCTTAATGATGTTTCAGCTTCGCGCGAATCATTTTGTAAAATTTTGTTCAAATTTATATCATTTTGAAACGTTGAATAATCAGTCAAAGTTTGTCCCAATGTTACAGTGGAAAATCCATTTTCAAATAAGTGTTTCCAAGTAAGACCAGAAAAATACTGTTTTTGAGTAGGAACTGCAACACGACTATTTTCAAATCTATTTTCTTCATCATCGTTATTCAATTTTACAGATCCAATTGCACCAATTGTTAAAAAAGATAGAGTATTAGAACTATTTAACCTTTGATTAAATTTAGCGTGAAAATCCCAATATTCTGGAATGAATGCAAAGCCAGCTGCCTCAAATATGAAATCAAGATATGAACGCCTCGCACTAAATAGAAATGACCCGTTTTCGTTTGTTGGCCCTTCTAAATTTAATCCAAATCCTGTCGCAGATAATGTTGCCTTTCCTCCAAATTGATTTTCATTTCCATTTCTTAAACTAATGTTAGTTATCGACGATACTTTGTCGCCATATTTTGCACCAAATGCACCAGCAGAAAATGATACTTCTCGAATAAAATCAATATTTATTATTGATAATGGCCCCCCGCCAGTTCCTTGCGAACCAAAATGATTTATATTCGGAACTTCAATATTATCAACAACATAAAGATTTTCGAATGGTGCTCCGCCACGCACTATTAAATCATTTCTACCTGCTGAAGTAATTGCCACACCAGGCAATAATTGAGTTGCCCGCAAAACATCTTCCTGAACACCCGGTGCTCGCCGAATATCTTCCGAATTTAGTGTCTGCGTGCTTGTAACTGTTTCTGCTTTTTTTATAAAGTAGCTCGAACGTACTTCTGCACCCTCGAGTCGAATGACACTTTCAGTTAGGTAGATTTCTAAATTTACTATTTTACCAGAGGTAATGCTTGTATTAGCATTTACATAAGTTTCATATCCAACGTAACTAAACTGTAGTGCATAAATACCAGGTGGTATATTACTAATTGTAAATGTGCCATTTCCACGAGTTATTGCTCCTAAATTTGTTCCAAGAACCCTAACAGTTACTCCAACAAGAGGTTTTTCATTCATTCGTGATAATACTCGTCCTGAAAGTGTTCCTGTTGGCTGCTGGTTTGCTGATGTATTATTAGTTAAAATGAAGAGAGTTAGCGCAAGAAATAAAATTATGTTTTTCATAAAAATACAATTTAATGTTAGACATTTATTTAATTGTTTAATGGTGACGAATGAAAAATACGAAAATTTTAATCGCATCTAAAAAAATATTTAGCATCACTAAATTAATAAATAATTTTTGGGGTTGCTTTATATTGCTTAATTTTGCGTTGATTTATTGTTGATACGGTAAATAAATGAATAATATTAATAGATTGGAAACTGAAAACATTGATTCACTGATTTGGAAGTTCTCACTCCCTGCAATTGTTGGAATGGTTGCTAATGCTTCATATAATGTTGTCGATAGGATTTTTGTTGGTCAAGGGGTTGGTTCTAACGCTATTTCTGCAATTACAATGACATTTCCATTGCTAATGTTCACTTTTTCTTTTGCTATGTTATTTGGGATTGGAGCAGGTGCTGTTGTTTCTCTAAAGCTTGGTGAAAAGCAGAAAAATATGGCAGAAAAAGCTTTGGGAAATGCTGTTTTTTTAAGTATTTCGACTTCGTTAGTATTATCATTTCTATATTATTTCTTCCTTGAACTAATTATGCGATTTCTGGGGGCTAAGGGAGAAATTCTTACGCTTTCAGCAGACTATCTTCGAATTGTAATTTGGGGGATAATATTCCAAATAGTGGCTTTTGTCTTAAATGCAATTATTCGCGGAGAAGGGAATCCAAGAATAGCAATGTTTACGATGATTATTGGAGCGATCGGCAATATGATTTTAGATCCAATTTTTATTTTTGGGTTTCGCTGGGGAATAAAAGGCGCGGCTTTTGCGACTGTTCTTGCTCAAATTATTTCTGCGATTTGGGTATTGGTTTATTTCTTGAACCAAAAGAGCTATCTAAAACTCTACTTTAAAAATATTCATCTTGATAAAACTATTTCTAAACAAATAGTCGGGATTGGTTTTTCTCCTTTTATTATGCACATTGCTTCAAGTGGAATATTTATTTTGTTAAATAGTAGTTTTCTCTATTATGGTGGTTCTACTGCTGTTGCAGCTATGGGAATTATCAATAGTACCGTTATGTTTATTTTAATGCCAGTATTTGGCTTAAATCAAGGTATTCAACCAATAATTGGCTATAATTACGGTGCTAAGCAATTTACAAGAGTTAAGAAACTACTTTCACGTGGAATTATGTATGCTTCTATTGTTTGCTTTGCTGGATTTGTTTTGTTAATTTCATTTCCAAATGATGTGATTAAACTTTTTTCTTCTAATGATTTGAAATTATTGGAAGTTGGGAGGCATGGGCTTACAATTTATGTTTTATCGCTGCCTATTATTGGATTTCAGGTGATTTTAGGTGCATACTTCCAAGCTATTGGTAAGCCGTTGAAATCTATTATACTTACATTAACAAGGCAAATTATTTTTATCATACCTCTTGTGCTTATTTTGCCGCATTTTTTAGGGTTGGATGGACTTTGGGCATTCGCACCATTCGCTGATTACCTTGCAGCTGTGCTTGCTCTAATTTTCCTTATTTATGAGCTTAACAATCTTAAAAATAAATCGCTTCTAATTATTAATAAGTAAAAAGGGACGCTATCGAAAATGCGCGTCCCTTTTCTTTTCTATTAGTGTTTTTATCCTAACTTGCTTCCCAATTGCTTTGCTCGATTCCTTGATAGTTGTCTCATAGGCATATTAGAACTGTATTCGTCCACTTTGAATTGTCTCATCAAATCTGCCAATTGGTTGGTCATCTTAGCGAGCTCCTCGGCTGTATGTGCAACATCCTCTACACGTTTAGCCGATTCAGAAGTAACCTGAGAAATAGAAGTAACATTCTTCGAAATCTGTTCGCTTGTTGCCGATTGTTCTTCACTTGCAGCTGCTATTTGGTTAATCATATCAATTACTTCTTGCGTAGAATTAAGTATTTGCTGCAGGGATTGTCCAGCCTTGTCTGCAAGCTCTATTCCACTTGAAACTTCAACCGTTCCTTTATTCATTGCAAGTACAGCTGATTCTGTTTCGCTTTGAATTCCCTTTATCATTATTGCAATTTGTTTTGTGGCTTCAGTTGTGCGTTCGGCAAGTTTGCGAACTTCATCAGCAACTACTGCAAACCCACGTCCTTGCTCTCCAGCTCGTGCTGCTTCGATTGCAGCGTTCAAAGCAAGTAGGTTCGTCTGATCCGCAATGTCGTCTATTACAGAGATAATTTCACCAATTTGTTTGCTTGATTCTCCTAACTTTTCAATATTTTCAGCTGAGTTTTTAACCACCTTTGCAATATCTCTCATTTTGTTGACTGTTTGACTTACAACTTGTCCACCTTCCGAAGCAATCCGGCCATTTTCTTTTGCTACTTCTGCTGTTTTGTTCGCTGCCATTGCATTTTCTGTGATAGTTCGAGACATTTGTTCTACTGCCGACGCTACTTCGTCTGCTTGAGCACTTTGTTCTTGTGATGCTGCTGCCAAACCTTCAGCTGTTGCAGAAATTTCGGTTGCTGAACTTGCTGTATTATCAACCAGTTCATTCACTTGTTGGATTAGTCCACTTAACGAATCAGCCAGCATATTGATATCTTGTTTTAGCTTTGCAAGGTCGCCACGATAATCACCAAGCATTCGAACAGTCAAATCTCCTGTTGCCATTATCCCAAGCACTTGGCTTGCTTCTTTTATTGGTTCTATTACAGCATCCAGAGTATCGTTTACACCTTGCACAATTTTACAAAAATCACCTTGATGCTTGGATGCATCTGCTCGAGTGTCGAGACGCCCTTCAACCGCTGCTTTTGAGAGCATCATAGCATCTGAAATTAATAAATTAATAGCATCTATGCAGGTGTTTAGATTAATTTTAATTTCATTGAAATCACCTTTGTATTCATCAGTGATTTTAGGAGGAATATCACCTTTGGAGATACGGTCAACGTATTCAGCAGCAACATTGAGAGGTCCAATAACTGCATTAAGAGTGTCGTTTACACCTTGAACAATTTTACGAAAATCACCTTGATGTTTAGATGCATCAGCACGAGTATCTAATTTGCCTTCAATCGCTGCAAGAACTAACATATTAGCGTCAGAAACAAGAAGATTGACAGCATCAATACAAGTATTCAAATTATTCTTAATTTCATTGAAATCACCTTTGTATTCATCAGTGATTTTAGGAGGAATATCACCTTTGGAGATACGGTCAACATATTCAGCAGCAACATTGAGCGGCCCAATTATTGCGTCCAGCGTTGAATTGAACCCCAAAACAAGTTCTTTAAAATCGCCTTGATATTTCATAGCATCAGCACGATAATCAAGCTTGCCGTCCTTTGCCATTTTCACTGAATTGTTTATTTCATTAATAATAGTCTTAATTGTACCAGCCATTCCTTTCATTGCAGTCAAAAGAACAGCTGTTTCGTCTTTGCCTTTTACTTCTATATGTACATTTGTATTACCTCGTGCAATTTCTTCGGCTACTTTAACACCAACATTAAGTGGCTTTGTAATACCACGAGTAACAACCACAGCTAAAACAATTGCCAATATTACTGCGATTATTCCCAAAACAATCAGCATGGTAAATTGGGAGTTGTATGTTTCTGCTGCTTCAGTTGAGGATTTATTAAACATATCTGTATAGTATGTTATTATTTCAGTTATTTTATCCATATATTCAGTTTGATATTGTCTAAATTCACCAAATAAATAATCAACTGCTTCTTGTTTTTTTTCGGAGTTAATGAGTTCGAACAACTTTTCTCTTCCTTTTATATATTGAGATCTAATTTCTTTTAATTCTTCAATCATTTTTCTTTCTTGTTCAGTTTTTGCATTGATTCTAAGAGAATCCATATTAGATATTACAATAGAAGCAACTCCTTTTGCTCTTTCAATTTGCTTCTCTTTTTCTTTTGGATCGTTTGTAAGCATCGCATCTCTAAATGCTCGTGCGTTTTCATTGAGTGCATCTATTATATTATTAGCCCATACGGTCTTAGGGAATCTGTCTTTAGCTAAATCTTGGATAGATTGATTTAATGTTGAGGTTGCATTAATTCCCATATAAATAACAATAATCATAATACCAGTAAGTATAGCGAACGCAATACCTAATTTCATACCAATTTTCATAACATAACTCCTATATTAACTATTATTAGAAATGTTTTCTAAAACATTTAAATCATCGCCCGAGAGAACTTTTTCTAAATCAAGCAAGATAAGGAGGCGATCGTCAAGCTTTCCAACTGCTGTTATATATTCAGAATCGATACCAGCAACCATTGGAGGAGGTGGTTCGGTAATAGAACTACTGATACGAAGAACTTCATTAACACTGTCAACAATGAAACCTATCACACGTTTCCCAATTTCTACAACAATTATTCGAGTAGCTTTATCAGGTTCTTTAGGAGGAAAGCCTAATCTTTTCCTTAAATTAACAACAGGTATTACTTGCCCACGAAGGTTAATAATTCCTTCGACAAATGCAGGCGTGTTAGGCACACGTGTAATATTCATCATACGGTTGATTCCCTGAATATTCAGAATATCGACCGCAAACTCTTCTTCCTCAATATGAAAAGAAACTAATTGAAGAAGTTGGGATTGCGAAGTATCGGAAACAGCGTCTTTTTTCAACTCCATAAATAGCCTCAAAAAATGTTGGAATAAAATGTAATCTAAATAATATTATCGTAATAAACTAAAAAAAATTGAGGGAATTTTTTAAGAAATATATTGTGTTATCAATTCTTTAATATCAAAGAATGGTTCAAGTCATGTTAAGTCATTTAAAATCAAAAGTTCGATTAACCTGAAAAATGAATAACTTTTAACTGATTGTTAAGAAAAATAATGATGTTTCAAAAAAATAAACTACAACCTATATGTTTGATTAAAAATAAATCATTAATTAATAATATTAAATTTTTTTATTAGATATAAATTAAGTTATTAAGATACAACAATTTGATTGTTAGATGGAACTAATTAATTATTGAAAAATTTTAATCTAAAATGAAAAAAATATTTGGAAAATATCATAAAAAGTCGTAAAATAATTGAGAATTATTTATCGATTTTATGAAAGTTCCTAAAATAAATACAAAATTCTTTAATTAACTATATATGAATAAAAAATGAAGATTTTACTTAATTGTACCACTTTTTATTTAGGAGTTTTATGAAAGATACTTCTTTGTTGGTAAGTGAACTTGTTGCTCGGTATGGCAATAAACGAGAGAGTCTATTGCCGATTTTGCAAGGTATATTCGATGAGCAACGTTATGTTTCTGACGAGGCGATGGTAGAAATTGCACGTCATCTTGATATTTCAAGTGCAGAAGTATATGGCAAAGCAACATTCTATCATTTTCTCTCAACCAAACCACTCGGAAAATATGTAATCAGAGTGTGTAAAACAATTGTTTGTGATATGAAGAACAAGAAAGAAATTGTAGCGACACTCGAAAATTTATTGAAAATCAAGATGGGGGAGACCACCAACAATCGCAAGTTTTCCTTGCTATATACTAATTGTCTTGGTTGGTGCCACAAAGCTCCAGCTATGCTCGTTAATGACGACGTTTATACAGAGCTTACCCCTGATAAAGTTCGTGATATAATAACAATGTATAAAAATAAATAGAGGTAATTATGCCAGACAGATTAAGAAAACTCGATATGATTCTTGGCTCCTACACAACTGAAAAATATAAAGTACTCGAAAAAACACTGAAAAGGAGCAATGAAGAAATTATTAAAGATTTAATCGATTCGGGACTTAAAGGTCGTGGTGGCGCTGGTTTCCCAACGGGACTAAAATGGAGATTGGCTGCTGCTGCTCCTGGTGACGAAAAATATGTAATTTGCAATGCCGACGAAGGAGAACCCGGGACATTCAAGGATCGTGAAATCTTGGATTGTGTCCCTCGCAAGGTGCTTTCTGCTATGGCTATTTGCGGTAGAGTCGTAGGTGCCAAAAAAGGATATATTTATCTTCGTGGTGAATATAAATTTTTAGTTCCAAAACTTCAAGCTGAAATTGATTTATTTCATCAAGTTGCAAAACAATTTAATCTTGATTTTAGAATTGAAATTTTCCTTGGTAGTGGAGCTTATGTATGTGGTGAAGAAACAGCATTAATTCAATCAATGGAAGGAAAACGTGGTGAACCTCGAAATAAGCCGCCATTCCCAACCCAATCTGGCTTCAAAAATATGCCAACTGTTGTAAATAATGTAGAAACTCTTGCCTCGGCACTGATGGTTTTCAAAATTGGCCCCGAAGAATTCAAGAAGCTTGGTATTCAAGATTCGCATGGTTCCAAATTGTTTTCCGTTTCAGGGGATACACCTAAGCCTGGTATTTATGATCTTGAATTTGGTCTTTCGCTTGCGGAGTTTGTAGAAGAATTTGGCGACGGCGATACGAAAGCGGTGCAAGTTGGTGGAGCTTCTGGTTTTTGTGTTCCCCGTAAAAAGTTTGCAGAAACAACTATTGGTTTTCAGGGTGGACTTGTTGGCGATTCACTTCCTACAGGTGGCTCGATGATGTTGTTTAACAGTTCACGCTCTATGTATAATGTTTTAAAAAATTATTTAGACTTCTTTGCAGAAGAATCTTGTGGACAGTGCACTCCATGCCGTATTGGTTGCCAGCAGCTAAAAATTGGTATTGATGCTGTCAAGCGTGGAATTAAGCCTCCAGAATATCTCGATCAATTGCTGAAGCTTACAGATACAATGAAAATAACTGCTAAATGCGGTCTTGGTCAATCAGTTGCAAATTCTTTCTCATCGATTGTAACTAATTTTATTGAAGAAATGATTTATTAAAATCAGGGAAAAAATATGGAAAAATTTCTTAATGTAAATATTGATGGTATTGATGTCATTGTAGAAGAAGGGACATCGATTCTTGATGCAGCAAAGAAAGTAAATATATATATTCCGACACTTTGCTATCACGAGGACCTTTGCATAGCGGGTAACTGCCGCATATGTGTTGTAGAAGTTGTCGGTCAACGAACTCTTGCTGCGGCTTGTGCTACTCCTGTTACAAATGGAATGGTTATTAAAACAAATTCACCGAAAGTGCGAAATGCAAGAAAAGATTTAGTTGCTTTGCTTGTTTCCGAACATAATACTCAATGTACTACTTGCTATCGAAGCACTAACTGTGAATTGCAAGCATTGGCGAACGAGTTTAATATTGATAATAACCGTTATATTACTTTATCTCACGCTGACTCAGTGATAGATAGATCTTCCTGGTCGATAGAAAAAGACGATAGCAAATGTGTTCGCTGTCAACGATGCGTACGAACTTGTGCAGAATTGCAGCACGTAAATGCAATTACTGTTGCTCATCGTGGTGAGCATATGAAAATTTCCACATTTATGGAGTTACCTCTTGCAGAAGTTGTTTGCGTAAATTGTGGACAATGCGTTATTCACTGTCCGACAGCAGCTCTTACAGAGCGTCGTTATTTTGATTATATTTGGGAAGCTATCGGGGACGCGAAAAAGCATGTTATTATCAATACAGCACCATCTGTTCGCGTAGCTATTGGCGAAACATTAGGGTATCCACCAGGTACTCGTGTTACTGGCAAAATGGTTACAGCTCTAAAGAAAATGGGTTTCGATTCTGTGCTTGATACTAATTTTACAGCAGACTTGACAATTATCGAAGAAGGAACTGAGCTATTACACCGGCTTCGCAAGGCATTGCTCGAAAAAGAAAAGGTGGCTTTGCCTATGATTACATCTTGCTCCCCCGGCTGGGTAAAATTCATCGAACATATGTACCCAGATCATTTAGAGCATCTTTCCACTTGCAAATCTCCACAGCAAATGTTTGGTGCTCTTGCTAAAACTTACTATGCTGAAAAAATGGGATTAGATCCAAAAGATATAGTTTGTGTTGCAGCTATGCCTTGTGCTGCCAAAAAATACGAAGCAAATCGCCCTGAAATGAAGGATAGCGGCTATCAAGATGTTGATGCTGGGCTTACTACTCGCGAACTTGGACTAATGATAAAGCAATCAGGTTTGAACTTTGCAGAACTCGAAGATGGGTACTTTGACACACTTATGGGCAAATCAACTGGTGCTGCTGTACTTTTTGGTGCTACCGGAGGCGTTATGGAAGCAGCTTTGAGAACTGTTTATGAAATTGTAACAGGGTGCGAATTACCTTTTGAAAATCTTAATTTTACTCCAGCTCGTGGTTTAGGTAAAATCAAAGAGGCAACGATTCCACTTGAAGAGTGTAAAGAGGAGTGGGCATTTCTTAATGGAGTGCAACTTAAAGTTGCAATCGCTCACGGCTTAACTAATGCCCGAATAATTATGGATCAAGTCAAATCAGGAACATCACCATATCATTTTATTGAGATTATGGCTTGTCCTGGTGGGTGCATAGGTGGCGGTGGGCAACCAATACCTACAAACGATGAAATTCGTAAAAGACGTATCGCTGCTATCTATGCGGAAGATGAAGGTATGCCTATTCGCAAATCTCACGAAAACCCAGAAATAAAACTTCTCTACGAAGAATTTATTCCCGATGGTCCATTAAGCAAAAAATCACACAAATTATTGCACACTCACTATACAAAACGAAACAGGTATTAGTTGATTTTCAAAACGTTAATAATAAAAAATAAAAGAGGCTGATGAGCAAATCATACAGCCTCTTTTTTAATACTTATTATCTAAATCTTAAATTGCAGCACTAACCAATTCGTAATCAAGCAATTTTAATATATCAGGAGAGATTTTTAGAATAAATCCGCGTTTTCCACCATTAATATATATGCAATCCAGTTGCATTATGCTTTCTTCAATATAAGTTTTCATTTTTCGCTTTGTACCAAATGGACTTGTTCCGCCGAACAAATATCCAGTATATTTTATGGCATTTTCAGCTTTTGCTGGTTCAACTTTTTTCACACCCAATAACCTTGCTAAATTTTTGGTAGAAACTTCTTTATCTCCGTGCATCAAAACAACAATTGGTTGTCCGTCAGCTTCCATAATTAATGTCTTAATTACTTTATGTTCATCTACTTTAAGTTCTTCTGCTGTTTGTCGAGTACCACCTTTTTCCTGATATTCATATTCAAATGGTTCAAAATCAATATTCTTTTCACGTAAAAAACGGATTGCAGGAGTTACAGGATAATCTTTTTGAGCCATAATACCTCCTAATCAGATAAATTGTCAAGTGAACGTCTTTTTACGACGACGATAGTTTTGTCATCATTATATTTGGAATTTACATTGAATTTTTGAACGTGTTCTATTATCATATAAGCAATATGTTTTGCTGATTCATCTTTATATTTCTTTACAATTTCGCAAATTCTATTTTCACCAAAAATACTACCATTTTGATCCATAGCTTCTGATATGCCATCAGTATAGAGAATAAGAACATCATTTGGTTTCATTCTAATATTTTCAACGCTAAAAGATTGTTCACGAATTAACCCAAGCAATCCTCCTGTTGGCTTTAGAAATCTAAAGCTTTCATCTTCATATCTAAAATGAATTGGAGCACAATGTCCTGCATTTGCATATAATACCAATCTATTAGATGATAGAGTAAGTTCACAATAGAACAACGTTACAAATCTCTCATATGGGAAAGTATCGAAAATTAATGTATTTAATCTACTCAGAAGTGAAGAAATTTTGGGAGAAAAAGACTGTGCCATCCTTATTGCACCCGAGACAAACAGCGCTTGAATTGCAGCAGGTAGTCCTTTGCTAGCTGCATCACTAATTACAATACCTATTCTGTCCTCTTCATCGCTTTTATTTCTAAGATAATCAAAAAAATCTCCACCTACTTCACTATCAGGTATGCAAACGCCAAAAATATCAAAGTCGTGAAATTCTACATTATGCGGTGGTAGCAAACTGCGTTGAATTTCTGAGGCTTTATTAATATCTCGTTGTATTTTTTTCTGTATTTCGTTGTATGCTAAATCGCGAAGTTTAACAGTTGCAACTGAACTTATTACGTTCAAGGTTTCGTAAAATGATTGAAGAATGTGTTCCGCATTAAATCCGAGAACATATTTGAAATAATAATGCTGACCAATTCTGATTAAATCGCCCACTGCTGCAACTGAATAAATATCAATCCCTTTTTGCTTTAATAACTGATCAGTTTCCTGATGTAATGATGTTCTTTTGTGGTATAATTCTGAAAGTACGGGATAATCTTCAATAGCAAGTTTATAATTTGTAGGTATTTTACTCAATTTCCCATACTGGTATCGTAATTCATAACACTTTTCCTGAGCGTTTAATTCCCATACACGTCCGCCAATTATTTCAAATTCCTCGTGGCGAACGATTTCTTTGACTAATGTCTTTAAAAAGGAAAGCTCATTTCGAAAATTACCCGAAACAAGCTTTTCCACTAACTTATAGACATCTCTTTGGGTTTGATATAATTCCATTATGTTTGTTATTTTTTAATAATATCATCTATTTTTGCACCAGGAACATCTAATTTATTGAAAATCTCTACAATTTCCTCAATTGTTTTTGCCCCAATATCGCCAATGCCATGAACTCGAACGGAAACTGTATTATTTTCAATTTCTTTTTGACCGATAATTAATGCAAAAGGAATTTTTTGTTGTTCGGATTCAGCAATTTTCCTGCTTATTTTTTCTGAACGAACATCAGCAACTGCACGGAAGCCAAATTCTTTTAATTTTGAGGTCAACTCTTCTGCATACTCATATTGGTTTTGACCAATTGGCAAAACACTTACCTGAGTTGGGCACAACCAGAAAGGAAAGTTTCCTGCATAATGTTCAATTAGAATAGAGAAAAAGCGTTCCATAGAACCAAAGGGTGCTCTATGAATAATAACTGGTCTGTGTTTCGAATTATCAGCACCTGTATATTCTAAGTTAAATCTTTCAGGCATTACATAATCGACTTGAACCGTGCCAAGCTGCCATTTTCTGCCTATTGTATCTTTAACAATGAAATCTACTTTCGGACCATAGAAAGATGCTTCACCAACTCCGATAAAATAATCCAAACCCATTTCGTCTGCAACTTCTCGGAGCTCGCGTTCAGCTTTTTCCCAAAGTGAAGTATCGCCTGCATATTTTGATGAAGTTTCGTCTCTGAAAGAAAGACGAGTTGTTACATTCATACCAAAAGTTTTGAATACAAGCTGAGTAAGTTCGATGCAGCTTCTTATTTCATCTTTTAGCTGCTCTTCTGTGCAGTAAATGTGTGCATCATCTTGTGTAAAACCGCGAACACGAGACAAACCATTTAATTCACCTGATTGCTCATATCTATAAACAGTACCGAATTCAGCAAGTCGTAATGGAAGCTCTCGATATGAGCGTGGTTTCAATAGATATATTTGATGATGGTGAGGGCAATTCATTGGCTTGAGCATATATTCTTCTTCTTCTACTTTAATCGGAGCAAATTGCGAATCAGCATAATACGGATAATGTCCAGAAGTCTTGTAAAGTTCAAGGTTCCCTATGTGAGGGGTAATTACCTCAACATATCCGCGTTTTACAAGTTCTTCTTTAATAAACGCTTCTAATTTTCTGCGAATAAATGCGCCTTTTGGCAACCAAACTGGAAGTCCACCGCCAATCATCGGAGTAATCATAAACAGTTCGAGCTCTTTCCCAAGTTTTCTATGATCACGTTTTTCTGCTTCTTCTCTTTGATGTAACCATTCATCAAGCATTGCTTTTTTGGGAAAAGTGATGCCGTAAATTCGTGTCATCATTTTACGGTTAGAATCGCCTTTCCAATATGCACCAGCAATACTATATAATTTGATTGCTTTAATCATTGAAGTATTTGGGATATGTGTGCCTCGGCATAAATCTATAAAATTACCTTGCTTGTAAAAGGTGATTCCATCTTCCTTTAATCCTTCGAGCAATTCTAATTTATATTCATCTCCTGCTTTTTTCCAAAACTCAACTGCTTCATCCCACGCAATTTCAATGCGTTCATAATCAGCGGACCTTTTGGCAAGTTCCGCCATCTTTTGTTCGATTTTAGGCAAATCTTCGATGGTAATTTTCCTATCCCCGAGATCTATATCATAATAAAAACCGTTTTCAATTGAAGGACCAACTCCAAATTTAGCACCTGGAAACAATTTCGATACTGCTTCTGCCATTAAATGTGCGGAACTGTGCCAAAAAATTTCTTTCCCTTCCTCATCATCAAATGTTAATATACGTATGTATGCATTTTCATTAATTTTTCGAGATAAATCATAGGTCTTCCCATTGACAATTATCCCCACTGCATTACGTGCAAGTCCTTCGGAAATAGATTTTGCAATTTCCATACCTGTTGTGCCATCAGGATATTCTCTTATTGTGTTGTCAGGTAGAGTGATTTTCATTGTATTTCCTAAAATATTTTTTCATAAACAACAAAATTATTAAAAAAAAGAATAAAAATATAGACGAAAATAAGTATTAGTTCTTATAATTTTACTAATCAGTTCGGCAAGTCAAAAGATACAACCTATTCCCAATTTGACCAATGGTTTCGTATCTTTTGGTTTTTGAATTGTAGACTGGTGGAAGTATTCTATCGACCATCATTCCAGAGTGCATTTTGCCTGTTTCTAAAAATAGTAAATTCATAGAACTCGACGAGGAAAATGCAATTGTTTTAGAATTAGGTTTCATTGCTAATTTAGTTTGTGGAGCAAGGTTATGTCTAAGATTGTATCTAATTCCGTTAATTGAAATGAAGCAAGCAAAGTCGCATCCAATGAAATAAATATCGTTACCGTTACTTGAAAAATAGGGTGGACTTGTTTCATTACTTGTTGCATACTCGGCAGTATTTACACAAATTAACGGGAAATTATCTTTTTGTGCAAAAAAAGATAATATTGGCAATTCAGGATGGAGCGATAAATAAGATACTAAATCATATTGTCGACTTTCAAGTGGTTCAAAGAAATCATCGGTGATTGTTACCACTATTTGATAATTTGAAAATGTTCCTGCAATAAAAGCGAGCACGGTCCCTTCTGGATTTATTAAAGGCTCTTTGATACTTGCATATGTTCGAGTTATAGGTGCAAAATTCTTATAGACTTGCCAGTTAAGACCATTTCTCGCAGAATAGACAAATCCATCATCTTTCCAAAAGCCTATTGGTATTATTTCATCAAATGTATTGCTCTCTTTTCCATTAATGTTTAGAATATATTTTGTGCCTCTCATGCCTTTGAAAGCAAACTTTGTTGCATCTTGATTTACGTAGAAACTTCCTTGCTTTCCATATACTTCAATTGTTTTATCAGGCAATATAATATATTCCAAATTTGCAATAAAATAAGAATAAGCGAGGTAATTAGAATTATTGGTGAATACAATATTCCCAGAACCTGTCGCATTAAGCTCAATTATGTCTTTTTCTGTAATCAAGTACCAACTGCCCTGATATTCTCCAAAAGCAGCCCAACGCTTACCGTCTTGTGAAAAAATAGGGATAGAAATTTGATTGAACTCTTCGAGTTGCTCACCATTTACAATAAGACGATTGTAATTTGAAAAAGGCTCAGTAATAATCCACCAATTTCCAGTACTATCGATACCGTATTGCTTGACTGTTTCTGAGCCATCCCAGATTTGGTAGTCGAAACAAAGCTGAGCGCTAAGATTAATTGTTGAGAATAATGTTAATAGAATAATTCTTTTCATACAAAGATATTTAACGAAATAGGTAATAAATAGTTTCAAAATAAAGTAATAGTTCATTCGATATACCATTAGGACAATTTTTTACACAATTATTTGATAAATAATTTTTTTAATATATATTTGCATAATGATATTTTGAGAAATGATATACGGAGTTCAAATGCGAAAACCTTTCATTTTAGTAGTAGATGATAACAAAATTACCACAAAATTACTTAGACGTTATCTTGAAGCAAATGGCTACGAAGCAAAAGAAGCATACGATGGCGTCGATTGCCTGGAAAAGGTTGAGGAACGCAAACCTGATGCAATTGTTCTTGACGTTATGATGCCCAGGATGGATGGATATGAAACTGCTCGTCGTTTAAAAGAACAAGAACATACAAAAGACATTCCTGTAGTCATTGTTACTGCTTTAAATGATGTTCAGAACCAACTAAAAGCCATAGAATCAGGTGCAGATGATTTTCTCAGCAAACCTATAGAAGAAAAATTGCTTATTGCAAAAGTTAAGCTTCTATCGTCCTATTATATGGCTAATGCAAAGGCGAAAGCACTCGAAACCATTGCCAAACAAAATTTAAATGGTGTAAATTTAGAGGAATTGCTTAATCAACATGGGATTGATTTTTAATGAGAAAGAATATTAATACTTTTTTATTTTTTCTTGCAACTTTAGTATTAATTGCGGGTTGTAGTGCAGTAAAGCAACTATCTGATGCTTTGGAAAATCTTAGGCGTGTTCAATTCAAAATAGCTGGTGTTACTAATTTTCGTGTTGCGGGCATAGACGTTTCTAATAAGAAAAAAATATCTGACTTTTCTGTCTCCGAAGCATTAAAATTAACTAATGCATTTTCATCAAAAAAAATAGTCTCGGATTTTATTTTAAATGTTGATGCAAGAAATCCAAATGATGGAAGTACTCAGAAAAGCTCGAATTCTACTGCTTTAATTACTAATTTCGATTGGAGATTGCTAATAGATGATACCCCAACGGTTAATGGAAATATCGCCTCACCAGTTAGTGTTCCAGGTAAAGGTCAAACCGTTGTCATTCCACTTTCAGTAAATTTAGATTTATATGAATTTTTCGGTAATGCGGGTTATGATAGAGTAATCAATCTGGTGTTAGCAATTGCTGGTGAAGGTGGTTCCTCTCGTATTAAACTTGATGCAAAACCAATCATTCGCATTGGTAATTTCCCGATAACTTATCCTGGGCGAATTACAATTGTAGATTATGAATTTCGCGATTAGTATGTTTAATACCTTAGGAGTTAATTTAAATATTTAATGGAGTTATCTTTTGCTTTTATCTTACTTATTACTGCTTTCTTTGTTTCTTATCTAAGGGGATTAATACGCTTAATTAATCAAAATGTTATTGACGAAATAATTCAAGAATCTCCAGAAAAAAAAACAAAAATAATTGATTTTTGGAATAATTACGACAAATTTGATGATTCATTAATCATTTTCAAATTTTCTATTTATATTATTTTTTCTATCTTAATTGGTCATTATCTTTCCTTTGCATTATTTGATATAGTTGAAAAAATCATTGTATCAGTCGCTTTACTCTTTTGTATAATATTTTTTGATTACCTTTTTTATTACTTTGGAAAAAAAACAAATCTAAAAACATTTGTTTCATATTTAACAATTATTAATTTTTTTTCAATTCTCGTTTTTCTATTGTATTTAATTAAGAAAAAACTCTCCACTTCAATTAAGGGTCAAGCAACGACTGAAGAAGAAAGCTGGCTTGAAATCGAGGATGCTGTCGAATCTGCCCGTGACGAAGGTTCTTTGGACGATGGAGAATACAGAATACTGAAAAATATTATCAAATTTAATGAAATACTTGTTTCAGATGTCATGACACCTCGCACTGTTGTTTTCAGTTGCAATGCAAATAATACAATAGAACAAACTGTTTTCTTGCCAGAAATTCGTATGTATTCTCGTTTTCCTGTGTGGGAAGGAGAAACCATTGATGATGGTGTGATTGGCTATGTTATGAGTCGTGATATTCTCTATGCTGCTTTGAAAGGTGAAATGCATCTAACGCTTAAAAATTTTATCAGAGAGGTTTATTATATTCCAGAAAATGCTCCTCTTGATTCAGCTTTAGATTTGTTTCTTGAACGCAAACAACATTTATTTATCGTTGTAGATGAATATGGTGGTATCGAGGGTTTAATTACGATGGAAGATGTATTGGAGACAATTCTTGGCACTGAAATTGTTGATGAAGCCGATAAAGTTGTTGATATGCGTCAACTTGCAAAACAAAAGAGAGACAAACGAATCTCAGCTTTTCCAGAAACCAATAACTAAACTATATTTTTTCCACTCTTTTAATTTCTGAAATATTATTGAGTATCAAACGCTCAATTCCTGCTCGTAACGTCATCATAGAAAGTGGGCAATCTGCACAATTACCCAATAATTTTAATACAAGCACGCCATTGTCTTCCTCGAAATCAACAAATTCAACTCCACCACCATCAATTGCTAAATAAGGGCGTGCTTTGTTCAATAATTCTTCGACTCTATGAATTAATTCAGTTTTAGACATTATATCTCAATTTCAATCGATTTATTTAAATTTTCATAGTTATGTTTTCTCAATTCTTTGATTAGTTCTAATGTAGTTTCTTTTATTGTTCTTGCCTGATTTGGATATTTTTCAGTTAATCCAACGGGTTCACCGCCATCATTTGCTTCTCTCATTTCTACATCGAGCGGAATTTGCCCTAATAGCGGGACATTTTCTTCGTAAGCAATAATTTTGCCCCCATCTTTGCCAAAAATATAATACTTTTTATCAGGCATATCAGGAGGAACAAAGTAGCTCATATTTTCGACGATTCCTAAAATATCTACATTAACTTTTCTGAACATAGCGATACTTCTACGAACATCAGCAAGTGCAATTTCTTGTGGCGTTGTAACAATAACAGCACCATTGAGCGGCACTTTTTGCACCAGGGTTAGCTGAATATCACCGGTTCCAGGAGGCAGGTCGAATACAAGCATGTCGAGCTCGCCCCACTCAATTTGTTCAAATAGCAACGAAAAGTAACTTGCAAGCATCGGACCTCGTACAATTGCTGCTTCGTTTCTATTTAATACAAATCCCATCGAAGCTATAAACAGATTGTTATCACGTTTTATTGGAATTGCAACTGTGTTTCCATGACTGTCTGTTATCGCTTCTAATTTTGCTTCTTTCAAGCCGAACATTGTTGGTTGGCTTGGCCCATAAACATCAGCATCAAGCAATCCAACTTTTAAACCCATTTTTGATAGAGCCGCTGCAATATTACCTGCAATTGCTGATTTGCCAACTCCTCCTTTCCCGGAGGCAACAGCAATAATATGCTTCACTTCTTTCAAGAATTGTCTGTTTGTTCTGTCTAAACAAACTTCGTTGAAGATAATTTCGATTTTTTCAGACAAGCCGGCGGCACACAATGTTTCTTTTATTTGTTGATCTATTATATCCGCAACATGTATTATAGGGCCAACTAATTCAACAGTGATAACAACTCTGCCTTCCGACAATTCGATGTGCTTTATTGCATCTAATGCACTCAATGATAAAGACAAATGAGGGTCTTCAACTTTTCCAATAATTTGGTTGATTTGTTCAATGTCCATTTTTATTTCCTATTATTTGGGCAAAAGTAATATTTTAGATAATCCATTTTCATTGTAATGACTCTCAATTACCTGAACAACGTCATCAATTGTTATTTGATCGATACGTTGTATTATATCATTTAAAGTTTCAATTTTACTTGAAACAATTTGATTTTTTACAAGATTCTGCATTCGTGCAGAAACACTTTCGAATTCCAGAATTTTTGCAGTTTTTAATTGTTCCTTAGCTCTGGAAAATTCCGTTTTTTTAACTTTATTATTTTTAAGTTCGAGTAATTCTTTATAAATAGATTCTTCTGCTTTTTCAATTTTTGATTTGTCTGTTGCAATGTAATGATAGACTGAACCACAATCAGAATATAAATTCAGCTGAGAAAAAACAGAATAAGCAAGTCCTTGCTTTTCTCGAAGATTTTGATAAAGTCTTGATGAAAGCCCATCTCCAAAAATAATATTCAGAAGCGATAATGTGTATTTGTCTGGGTGGTTGGCTCCAAAAATCTGTTTGCCAAAAATTAAATGCGCTTGCTGTATTGGCTTATTAATGACTTTATCTTGGATAATTGGGTTTGGTGATACTCTTTTGACTTTTTCACAGTAATTACATTTATCTTCGAAATACATCTTTACAATTTCTAATACTTTCTCGTTGGGGATATTACCTGAAACAGCAATTACAATGTTTTGTGGCTGATAAAAACTTTGATGAAATGCTTTCAAATCTTCCGTTGTTATCCTGTTGAGAGAATTAATTGTTCCGTCAATGCTCAATCCAATAGGATTATTGGGAAAAATTACTTCATCTGCGACATCAAATATATGTTCTTCCGGGTCATCATCGTATGACTTTATTTCTTCAATAATAATTTGACGCTCTTTGTCTATCTCAGTTTTTATGAAAATTGGATGTAGGATTATATCAGCTAAAATATCAAAACATTTATTAAAGTGAAATTTTGTTGCTCTTACATAGAATAATGTGAGTTCTTTTGTGGTATATGCATTAGAATATGCACCAACAGAATCCAATTGAATTGCAATCTGGCGAGAAGTTCTATTCTCTGTTCGTCTATAAACAGAATGCTCCAAAAAATGAGCAAGTCCATTCTTACCACTCCAATCGTCTCTCGAACCAACTCCAATTCCAATTCCAAGTGAAAATGATTCAAGATAAGGAATTTCGTCGGTAATAACAGTAATCCCATTATCCAATCTCGTAATCTTGGGAGATAATCTTATTTGGCTATTGTTGTTATTCGATTTGTATATTTTATTTTTGTTTTTCATATTTATTTAGTACTATTTATCAAAATTAGCAAAATTAAGCGAAATAAAAAAAGAATGCATCAATTAGATAAAAATTGGATATTTATTAATATTTTCTGAACCGAAATAGTAATTTACTTTTCTATTCATATAAAAAAGGTTTTCAGTAGATGAAAACCTTTTTTATAAAAGCCTAAATAAAACATACAAGAATTACTTAACCTTCAAAGCTTCTGCTCCACCAACAATTTCAAGCATTTCCTTAGTTATAGATGCCTGGCGTTCTTTATTGTACTGAAGTTCTAACATACGAATTAAATCGTTTGCGTTGCTTGTAGCATTATCCATTGCCATCATTCGTGCTGCTTGTTCAGCTGCGTTAGATTCGAGCAATGCTTTCCAAAGGCGAGCATCTATTAATTTGGGTACCAATACATCTAAAATTTGTTCTTTTGACGGTTCAAAAATATAATCAAGCGATTTAATCTCTGTTTGTTCAGAAGCTGGTTCGATTGGGAGCAGTTGCTTAACACGTGGAACTTGCTTTAGAATATTGATGAATTCATTGTAAAACAAGTAAATTTTATCAACCTCGTTGTTCAAGTATAAACTTATCAACGAACCTACAATTTGCTGGACATCATCAAAACGTAATTTGTTAAAAATATCTGAGAATTCGGTTATGCTGTCCATTTTCGACCGTCTAACAAAAGAAACAGCCTTTTTCCCAACAGGGACAAAGCGGAAATGTGCATTTGGATATTGCTTTGTTAAATCTTCAATGTGAACGTTCAATGATTTGAATAAATTTGTATTAAAACTTCCGCAAAGTCCTCTATCTGAGCCTATCAACACAATGGCAATGTTTTTTATTTCAGTTTTTGTTTCTATAAAAGGATTAGAATAATCGTCAGAAATTAAAATTAAATTTGATACAGTGTCTTCAAGTTTAGAAAAATAAGGACGAGCATTTTCAATAGCATTTTGTGCGCGGCGCATCTTAACTGCCGAAACCATCTTCATAGCAGAAGTAATTTTAGCAATATTGCGAACCGCCCCAATTCTACGGCGAATATCTCTCAAAGTAGCCATAAATAATCCTTTTGATTACAAATAAATATCTTCGGATAATAAGTAATTTTGAACATAGTCAGCAACAGCATCTTCTAATTTTGTGAACTGATAGCTTGGTAAGTATTCTAATAATTTACTGATGTCAGCTACTGTATAATATTGGTACTGATTTTTAAGGTTGTCAGGCATATCAATATATTCAATTATTGGATGACGTCCCATCGCAGAAAAAACTGCTTTTATCAGGGTGTTCCACGAATTTGCCCTTCCAGTTCCTAAATTGAAAATGCCGTTTATTTTCTTATTGACAAGAGTTTTATAGATAATATCAACACAGTCTTTTACATAAACGAAATCTCGTTTTTGTTCCCCATTAGCAAATTCTTGTTTATACGACTTGAAAAGCTTCACTCTACCCGTGTAGGAAATTTGGTTAAAAGACTTGAAGACCATACTTGCCATATTTCCTTTGTGGTATTCGTTTGGTCCGAATACATTAAAGAACTTAAATCCAACGCAATTAGTATCGAGATTGTTTTCTATTATCCACAAATCAAAAATATGTTTAGAAAAGCCGTAACAATTTAATGGTTTAAGATCATAAAAAATATTATCAGAATAACCCTTCGAACCATCTCCATAAGTGGCTGCTGATGAAGCGTATATGAAGCGAATATCATTTTCGAAAGCGATGCTCGCAAGATGCCGTGAAAACTGATAATTATTTTTCAGCAGATAGTTTGCATCTTTTTCTGTAGTATCTGAACACGCACCTAAATGTATTATTGCTTCGATATCATCAACACTATTATTTTCGAGGTAATCGAATAATTCATTTTTATCAACGTATGTATGAAAAATCTTACCGCGAAGATTTTTCCATTTATCTTCTTTCGATAGATTGTCTACAATAATAATATCTTTTATGCCTTCATCATTGAGCTTTCTCAGAAGGCAAGAGCCAATAAACCCTGCTCCACCTGTTAATAGTATCATTTCAATGATTGCTTAAATTTATCAATAAATTCAGTAATAGCAGATTTCAAATTATTTGAAATATTTTCTGTTAATTCTTTTTTCGTCTTAATATCGTTTAAAATATTAGGGTATTTTGTGTCCATAAACTCGTAAAATTCTTTTTCCAGACGTTTTAGAGAAGATACTGGCAAATCATCAAGAAAACCAGCAGTAGCAACAAATATCAAGGCAATTTGCTTTTCTACTGGCAATGGGTTAAATTGTGGTTGCTTCAAAATTTCAGTAAGTCGAGCACCGCGTGTTAGTTTTGCCTGAGTTTCTTTGTCCAAATCCGAGCCAAATCGAGCAAAAGCTTCGAGCTCACGAAACATAGCAAGTTCCACTTTCAATGGACCTGCAATTTTCTTCATAGCTTTATTTTGTGCATTACCACCAACGCGTGATACAGAAATACCAATATTCAATGCAGGACGAATACCGGCATTAAACAACCCTGGTTCAAGATATATCTGACCGTCAGTGATAGAAATTACGTTTGTTGGGATATATGCAGAAACGTCATTAGCTTGTGTTTCTATTACAGGTAGTGCTGTAAGAGAACCCCAGCCATAATCCTGATTATATTTAGCGGCACGTTCCAGCAAGCGGCTATGTAGATAGAAAATATCTCCGGGATAAGCTTCACGACCTGGCGGACGTCTTAGCAGCAATGATACTTGTCTATAAGCAGCTGCTTGCTTACTTAAATCATCGTATATAATTAGTGCGTGCATACCGTTATCGCGGAAATATTCGCCCATCGAGCACCCACAGTAAGGTGCAATAAATTGCATCGGTGCAGGATCCGAAGCATTGGCAGCAACTACAATTGTATAATCCATTGCTCCATATTCTTGCAAAGTTGCTACAACATTAGCTACCGTTGATGCTTTTTGCCCGATAGCAACATATATACAATAAACTGGTTGAATTCCTAACGAAGCTGCTTCTTCTGTATGAGTGTATTTTTGATTAATAATTGTATCCAGAGCAATTGTTGTTTTACCTGTTTGACGGTCGCCGATGATTAACTCACGTTGACCACGCCCAATTGGAATAAGCGCGTCGATTGCCTTAATACCAGTTTGCAATGGCTCTTTTACCGGTTGACGCGAAATAACTCCCGGCGCTTTCCTTTCAATCGGGAGATACTGCTTTACTTGAATTTCTCCTTTACCATCTATTGGCATACCCAATGGATTGACAACTCGTCCTAAAAGCTCTTTCCCAACAGGTACAGATGCAATACGTCCTGTTCTTTTTACTATATCACCTTCTTTTACCTTACTGTCGTCACCGAACAGCATAACACCTACATTATCTTCTTCCAGGTTGAGTACCATTCCCATTACACCATTAGGGAATTCAACTAATTCCGAGGACATTACTTTGTTCAAACCATAAATGCGGGCAACTCCGTCGCCCACCTGAAGAACTGTCCCTACTTCGTATAGGTCGACTTCATTTTCAAAGCCAGCAAGTTGCCGTCTCAATATTGCTGAAATTTCTTCTGGTCTAACTTCTACTACCATAAAAACTTACCTATATATTTGTTATTAATTCTCTGAAATTAATTTTTGATGTAATTTATTCAACATTGTTGAAATAGAAGCATCATAGATGACATCTTCTACTTTTATTTTAATACCACCTTTAAGTGATTTATCTATAATGTAGTTACTAATTATTTTCAAATTTAATTTTTGAGAGATATTTCCTTCGATTTTCTTTTTTATTTCATCATTCAATTCATTTGCAGTATGAATATCAATTTCAACTAATCCTTGTTCTTTATAATAAATCTTTTTAAATCGCTTGATTATATCAGGAATTAACACTTCTCTTCTTTTATCAGCGAGCAAAACTAAAAAATTCAATACGATTTCGCTAACTTTATTAGAAAATATCTCTTTGAAAATTTTAACTTTATGATGTGTTTTAATAATTGGACTTTTAATTAAATTTCGCAAATCTTGCGAAGATAAAATTATTGCTTCAACTTTATTTAAGTCGTTGAAAGCGGTATCCACAAGATTTAATGGCTTTGCTGCATCAAGTAAAGCACGTGCATATCTTATTGCAATACGTTCAGTATTCATAATAAATCTCAGTTTTTATTCATTTTTTGAATATAATTCTCAATAATTTTATAGTCTTTTTCAGTATCAATTTTTTCTTCTAATATTTTTTCTGTGGCTAATACTACTAAATTAGCAACTTCTTTTCTGAGTTCAGAAATTGCTTCATTTTTGCTACGATTTATTTCACGTTGTGCTTCTTCGATTTTTTGGTTCTTGATTTTATCAGCTTCTTCTAATGCTCGCTTAATATGCAATTCGGATTGTTGACGTGCGTTAACAAGCATTTGAGCAATTTCGTTTTGTGTGGCATTAAGTTTTTCTTCACGCAAACGAACAAGCTCTTCAGCTTTTTTCTCTTTTTCAGCTGCTTCATCCAGAGCTTTTTGAATTTTTTCTTCTCTTGCTTTTAAAGCATTGCTGATTGGTTTAGCACCAAACTTAATTAAAATAAACAAGAAAATTCCAAAATTTACAAGCGACCAAAAAATCAGTCCTGGCTTTATACTTAATAGAGCATCCATAATCAAACCTTTTTATATTATATTTTATTTTCACTACAATAATTTTCATTTGATATTAGGAACTTTCGTAGGGACATAAATATGCCCCCACGAAAAAAATAATTTGTAAATAAGACAAATTATTGTCCTAAGTATTATTATCAAATTATTTAAGCACAACAAGCAGCAAACAGATAATTGCAGCAAAGAATGCAATACCTTCGATAAGAGCAGCTGCAATTATCATACTTGTTCTAATGTCCCCTGCTGCTTCTGGTTGGCGACCACTTGCTTCCATTGCTGCTGCAGCCAATTTACCAATACCGCTTGCGGCACCAAAAACAGTAAAACCAGCTCCAATTCCTGCTGCTAAGTATGCAAATGCTTGTGCTAATTCCATTATAATCTCCAAAAAAGTTGATAAAAATACTTTATTTAAATATCTTTATAATAAATTAATGCGTTTCGTGAGCCTCATTGTGTCCGTGTTCGCCTATTGCCAATCCAACAAATATTGCTGTTAGCATTGTGAAAATATAAGCCTGCAAAAAAGCAACCAATAATTCAAGGAAATAGATAAAAATTGAAAATCCAACTATTGCTGGCGCAAGCAAAATGTTTCCGAAAAAGAATAACAATCCGAGCAAGGAAAACAATACAATATGCCCCGCACTCATATTAGCAAAAAGACGGATGGTAAGAGCAAAAGGCTTTATGAACAATCCTACGAATTCAATTGGTATCATAATAGGCCATAAATACCAGGGAGCACCGCCTGTTAAATGCTTGAACCAACTTCCCACTCCTGCTACTTTCATTGCTGTTAAGTTAATTACAAAAAATGCGGTTATTGCAAGCGCAAGAGTTACTGGTATAGCACCTGTTGCAGTATGTCCCCCAGGTATTAACCCAATAAGATTCAATACTAAAATGAAAAAAAATAAACCTAAAAAATACGGTAGTAATTTATCTGCTGTTTTTTGTGACGGGATATTCGGGCGAACTACTTCGTCTCTGATATATGTAACAAATGTTTCTACAACATTTTGAAAACCTTTAGGTGCTTTTGTAGGTTCTTTCTTAAATCTTTTCCCAACTTTAGCGAATACAAAGGTAAGGAAGATAATTGCAATCCACTGAAATACAACTAAATTTGTAATCGATAAGTCTAAAGTAGGTTTCCCTCCATCGCTTGCACGCACTATTTCACCGTGGCCTTTAATTGTGAAGGTACCTTCTTTCAACATTGATGATGGTGAGGAATAAATATGTAACCCATTATCTATTAAAATTACCGGAAGTTCTGAAATTTTGTGAGGACCTATGTAGAATCCCGCGTGATCACCTAATTCATTTAATAAACTTGTAAAAACGTCTTGATTTTCTTCATTATGAGCGGATTGAGACTCAGTGCTATGGCTAACGTGTTCTAATGTGTCTTTTGATGCGATTTCTGAACCGTTCATAAATTCCCTTTATGTTAATTTCAATTCAAGCATTTATTTTTTTATGAATATAATAAATTTCAATAATTTTTAAAATAAAAATTGCAGAAAACAACGATACCAAAAACGAAACAATTTCAAAATTTGTGTATTTTATTATTAGAAAAACACTAATTAAAATGATGATTAACCGAATAGACATAGAAAAAATAATAGTTTTGTAAAAAGCGTTCCACTGCTTTAAAAAAGCTATTTTGATAAAATATATTGCCAAAATAAAATCAATTACTCCAAGCAATATTCCGAATAATACTCCCATTTCGCGCTTATTTGAATTTACACGAGTGTAATAGACGTTATTTTATCTAATATAATTGTTATGAAATTTACTTTTTAGTTATTTCTTTTTTATTTAATTTGTAATTTGATTTCATTTATGTTTCATACTTAATTAATAATACTTATGGAAATTTTAAATGGTATTCGCGTTCTTGATTTAACAAATGTTTTATCTGGACCTTTTGCAACTTTACATCTTGCATTATTAGGTGCAGAAGTCATCAAGATTGAAAACCCTGATGCCGGGGATCTTGCTCGTAAACTTGGTTGTGTGTCGGATTACAACAATAAGCTTCTTGGCACAAGTTTTATCGCTCAAAACGCTAATAAGAAGTCTGTTACACTCAATTTAAAGGAACCAAAAGCAAAAGAAATTTTCTTGAAATTAGTTAAAACAGCTGATGTTGTTGTCGAAAACTTTCGACCCGGAGTTATGGACAGACTAGGAATAGGTTACAAGAAACTTGCTGAAATTAATCCACGAATAATTTACCTTGCCATTTCTGGATTTGGACAAACTGGTCCCGATGCGTTCAAACCAGCTTACGACCAGATTATTCAAGGATTAAGCGGTGTGATGGCAATCAATGGCACGCCAGAACTTAATCCATTACGCTGTGGTTTCCCGGTTTGCGACACAATTGGGGGAATAAATGGAGCTTTTGCTGTAATGGCTGCTCTTTTCCATCGTGAACGAACAGGGGAGGGGCAATTTATCGATGTTGCTTTGCTTGATTCTGTTATGCCATTTATGGGTTGGGTCGTTGCTAATCTGATGCTTGGCGGGCAACATCCACAGCTGCTCGGTAATGACAATTTTACTGCCGCTCCTTCTGGTACTTTTAAAACGAAAGATGGTTATATTAATATTGCTGCAAATAAACAAGAACAATGGCATGCAGTTGCCGACATTCTTGGTGCCCCAGAATTAAAAGAAGACCCAAGATTTAAGGAACGCGATGCACGAAAGGCGAATCGTTTCGAACTTACTCCACTTCTGGAAGAAAAATTGCAGCAAAATACTACTTCATATTGGGTTGAGAAACTAAATGATGCAGGTGTGCCATCAGGTGAGATCTTGAAATTAGATGAAGCGGTCAGCCAGCCGCAAATTGAACATAGAAACACTTTTGCAGAAGTTGAACTCCAAGGAATTGGCAAAGTGAAGCTTTTCAATTTAACTGCCAAGTTTGAAAAAACTCCAGGATTGGTCAAAACACCACCTCCGACTCTATCACAGCATACTTACGAAATTTTGCAAAGCGTTGGATATTCAAAAGAAGAAATAGATGAATTTAAAGCACAGGGCATTGTTTAATTACAAATATTTTTTAAAATTATTTGGTTATAATAAAAAATCTGTTTATTTTTGAAATCTAAAATGTGCTCGGATGGCGGAACAGGTAGACGCACAGGACTTAAAATCCTGTGGGCGAATAGCCCGTGAGGGTTCGAGTCCCTCTCCGAGCACTTTTTCATTTTAATGTTTTATTCAATTTATTGTTTTAAGTATTTTTTTCGCAGTTAATTCCTTTAAATCATTATGAAATTCCAATTATTTATGTTAATTTTGAATACATTTTGACTATTTTTTGGAGAAAATTATGAATAGAGCGTTTAATTTTAGTGCAGGTCCAGCTGTTCTTCCTTATGAAGTTTTGCAAGAAGCTAGTCAAGCCGCTTTAGACTTTAACGGTTTAGGTATGTCAATTATGGAAATGAGTCATCGTTCGAAGGAATATGATGCTGTGATTAAAGAAGCGCAAGCGGATTGTTTGAAAATTATGAGTTTGTCAGAAGAAGAATATAGCGTTCTCTTCCTTGGCGGTGGGGCAAGTTTGCAGTTCTATATGGTTCCTGCCAACTTTTTGATCAACAAATCTAATTATGTACTCACTGGTGTGTGGGCGAAAAAAGCTGCAAAAGAAGCTAAGTTTGTTGGCAATACAAACATTATCGCTAGCTCAGAAGATAAAAATTTCAACTATATTCCTAAAAATATACAAGTTGAACAAGATGCTGACTACATACATATAACTACCAACAACACTATTTACGGTACTGAATATAAAGAAAATCATATCCCAAATGCTGGCAATGTGCCTCTTGTTGCTGATATGTCGTCAGATTTGTTTGCCCTAAAACGTGACTTTTCGAAATATCATTTAATTTATGCTGGTGCACAAAAAAATATCGGTCCAGCTGGTGTTACATTAGTGGTTATCAAAAAATCTTGGCTCGAAAAAGGAAGAAAAGAACTTCCAACTATGATTAATTATGAAACTCATGTTAAAGAAGCTTCTATGTTCAATACTCCTCCTTGCTTCCCTGTTTATGTTGTCGGTCGCACATTCAAATGGATTTTGAAACAAGGACTTGAAGCAATCGAAGAGAATAACTATAAAAAAGCTAATCTTTTATATGATTTTATGGATGCAAACAACAACTTCTATAAGCCGACTGTTTCAGATAAAGAAGATCGTTCTTTGATGAATGTTACATTCAATCTCAATACTCCTGAATTAGAAGCAAAATTTATCGAAGAGGCTAAAAAACGCCATAATATGACAAACTTGAAGGGTCACAGAAGCGTCGGTGGAGTTCGTGCTTCGATTTACAATGCTTGCCCAATCGAATGGGTTGAAGCATTAGTGCGTTTTATGGAAGAATTTATGAAAGAGAATAAATAACACTTGTAATTTCTAAAATATTAATCGGGTTCGGTTGTATATTTCTAACTGAACCCGATTTAATTTAATTGTGTGAGGAGAAAATGAATTTTGTAGCAATCGTTGGACGCCCCAATGTTGGCAAATCTACACTTTTCAATCGCCTTGTGGGACAAAGGCAAGCGATTGTTGAAGATACTCCCGGAGTTACTCGAGATAGAATTTACGGCTATTCCGAGTGGAATGGCAAAAGATTTATGCTTGTCGATACTGGTGGCTTTATCCCTGGAAGCGAAGATATTATGGAACGTTCTGTTCGTGAACAAGCAATGATTGCTATCGACGAAGCTGATGTGATTTTGTTTGTTTGCGATGGTCGAGATGGTGTAACCTCCTTTGACATGGATATCGCAAATATTTTGAGAAGTTCCGATAAGCCAGTTGTTCTTATTGTTAATAAATGCGATAATTCTATTCAAATGGCTAATAGCTACGAATTTTACTCGCTTGGCTTAGGCGAACCTTATGCTATTTCTGCGTTAAGTGGTTTCAATACAGGTGATTTTCTTGACATAGTTGCAGAAAACTTGAAGGAAGCAGATATCGAAGAAACAGATAGTCGCCTTAAAATCGCTTTGGTAGGCCGACCTAATGTTGGAAAATCAAGTCTTTCTAATGCTTTACTCGGAAAAGATCGAAGTATTGTAACCGATATCCCCGGTACAACAAGAGATTCAATTGATTCCGTTGTTAAATATTATGGCGAAGAAATTGTTCTGGTCGATACTGCTGGACTTCGAAAAAAAACTCACATTAATGAAAATGTTGAAATGTACAGTACTATGCGTACTTTGCGTGCTATCGAACGTTGTGATATCGGAGTTGTTCTAATTGATGCTACTCGCGGATTGGAAGATCAGGACAAAAAAATTATAAATCTTGTTAATGATGCTCGAAAGGGTATTATTATTGCAGTAAATAAATGGGATCTTATCGAAAAAGACTATAAAACTGCTGATGAATTTACTAACATTATCAGAAAGGAATTACGAACTTTCGACTTTGTCCCAATTGTATATATTTCTGCTCTTACCAAACAAAGAATTACTAAAATTATTGAAATTGCCAAAGAAATTGATTTACGTCGAAAAACTCGAATTAAAACTTCTGAACTTAATGCTATATTGCTGCCATTCTTTGAAAAAACTCCTCCACCAGCCGTAAAAGGACTTGATTTGAGAATTAACTACGTTACACAAGTCGGCACCGAACCACCTGTTTTTGCATTTTTCTTAAACCATCCGCATTTATTACCAGATAGTTATAAACGTTTTATGGAACGAATACTTCGCGAAAACTTCAATTTTGATGGAACTCCTATCTCTTTTGTTTTTCGTAGAAAGAATGTGCCTTATGAGGAATTACACTAAATATGTTACAAGTTAATAATCTCTCAATTCAATTCAACGGAAATTATTTATTTGATAATATTTCTTTTATTATTCGACCCAATGATAAAATTGGATTAATTGGTCGCAATGGCACCGGTAAATCTACTTTGTTCAAAATTATTGCTGGATTACAAGAACCAGAAAAAGGGACTGTTTCTAAACCTAATGACTATCGAATTGGATATCTGCCGCAAGAAATGGATATTCATTCTTCAATGTCAGTTTTCGAAGAAACAAAGTCTGCTCTAAACGAAATCCAAGAATTAGAAAAATTAGTTGATTTTCTTACTCTCCAAATTTCAGATTATTCGGACCATCAATCCGTTGAATATTTAAAAAAAATTGAAATGCTATCTGCTGCTAATGAACGGCTAAAAATTCTCGGTGCCTTTTCCATTGATGCTGAAATCGAGAAAGTTCTTCTCGGTTTGGGTTTCTCTCAATTCGATATGCAAAAACCCGTCTCTTCGTTCAGTGGTGGCTGGCAAATGCGAGTTGAACTCGCGAAAATTCTACTGACAAAGCCTAATTGCATCCTTTTAGACGAACCTACAAACCATCTCGATATCGATTCTGTACAATGGCTCGAAGAGTTTTTGTCGAGTTACTACGGTGCGATTGTTATTATTTCTCACGATAAATCATTTTTAGATAATATCACTAATAGAACTTTTGAACTTTCTCGCGGGAAATTGGCCGATTTAGAATTAAAATTTTCAGATTTTATCGAGACAAGGAAAAAACAAAGGGAAGAGCTAATTGCCGCTGCAAAAGCCCAACAAAAACAAATTGCTGAAACTGAACGTTTTATTGAGCGCTTCCGTTCCAAAGCTACTCTTGCTTCTCGCGTGCAATCGAAAATCAAAGCACTCGAAAAAATTGACATTATCGAAATTGAAGATGAAGATAATGCAACTTTGAATATTAGATTTCCCGAACCGCCTCGCCCGTCTCGTCTTATTGTTGAAACTAAAAATCTTACCAAAAAATATGATGATAAAATTGTATTCGAAAATGTAAATTTTGTTCTTGAACGTGGCGAGAAAGTTGCTTTCGTTGGTAGAAATGGCGAAGGCAAAACTACTTTTTCTAAAATAATTGCAAATACAGAAGATTATGATGGTGAATTGATTTTTGGTAATAATCTCTATATTGGATATTACTCTCAACATCGTTCGCTGATGCTTGATGAAAATGCCACTGTGTTCGAAATTATTGATAATGCTGCTACTGGCGATATGCGCACCAAGGTTAGAGGCTTGCTCGGCGCTTTTCTTTTCAGTGGTGATTCAGTTTATAAAAAAGTCAAAGTTTTATCCGGTGGCGAAAAGTCTCGTCTCGCTCTTGCAAAACTTCTTCTTGAACCAATTAATTTTCTTATTTTAGATGAACCGACCAATCATCTTGACATATTTGCCAAAGATATTCTTAAAAATGCTTTGATGAGCTTTTCTGGTAGCCTCATTATCGTTTCACACGACAGAGATTTCCTCAAAGATTTAACTCAAAAGACATATCATTTTGCAAATAAATCAATCAAAGAATATCTTGGAACAATCGATGATTATTTGCATAAAATTAAAATCGATAATTTAAAAGAAATCGAGAGAAAAACTCCTAATTATCAAAACTCGTCAAGCTCTCAAAGCCAAACCCAATTAGATAGAATTAGAAAAAAAGAAATTCAACGCCAAGAAAACAAACTCAAAAAACTTATCGCAGATTGCGAAACTCAAATTAGTGCGCTGGAAGAGCAAATTGCCGAAATTGAACAACTTTTTGCGGATCCTGATTTCTTTTCAAACAAAGAACTATCTATCGAAAAGCGTAACCAATACAACTATCTTCGCCAGCAACTCAACCAAAAATATGCTGAATGGGAGAATTTAGAAAATAAATTAATTAGCTTTTAGCATATTAGCATATAAGCAATTGGAAATAATTTTTTGATAAAATTTATTGTTTGATTGTTATTATGGGCTATTAGTATAAAGAACATTAAATCTTAACATAGGTGAGAGAAAGAACTATCTTATTATAGCAAACTCACAATACAAAGAGAAGCGAAATAAATAGAAGGGTTATTAAAGAGTTTGAACGAGATATTCCAGTAGAACTGTTTGCAACATACTTCATCAAAGAACAGTTGAAAAAAGATAATTACTGATTACTGTAAAATTTATAAAATTAATAAAACTATAAAAAACCTGTAAAAATATTTATAGCATATAGATATTTCTATAATTATTGAAATTATAAACTATTCAAAATTTTGACTATGTTTTTTGCTATATGCAATAAAAATAAATATTATTTTATCGGAATTATACAATATATTTTTTTCAAAAAAAATATATTAAATTTATAATTTGTATGATTGTAATTGGTAATTGTTTAATTAATTAGAGTCAATATATGGACGACCCTGGCAGTATAAGAGAACTGACCGTAGAAGTTGATTTGGAAGGGGATAGATTGGCTTCAAGTATTAAACAATATCCCTTATCCCAGTCTGCTTGTTAGAGTGTTCTTTACTCCAGCCATTTCTAATCACACCATTTCAAACTAACTTGCTTTAACTCAAATCTGGTAGTTTTCTTTATCATATAAAATTTGAGTTAGATTTCAAATTTTATATGATGAGTTGTTCATATTATGCCTCAAAAAAGGAGGTTCATATGGTTAATTTTATCAAACCAAAAAAACTTTTCATTAACCATAATAATGGTAATGCAAAATTTGATGACATATTAATGCATAAGGTGTCATTAATGGACGAAGAAACACTTTTCTCTTTTTTTAGCAGCAATCCTTTAGGTTTATCAAATGAGGAAGCCGAAAAACGTATTGAGAAATACGGATTAAATGAAGTGTCGCATGAAGAAGTTATGACATGGTATAAGCAATTATTCAAGGCATTTTTAAATCCTTTTGTTTATATTTTGTCATTTATTGGAATAATCTCATTTATTCTTGATGTCTTGTTAGCAAATGTAGGTGAAGAAGATTACAAGACAGTTATTATAGTATCTGCTATGATATTGATAAGTGGTTTACTTCGATTTATTCAAGAGTTTCGGAATAACAAGGCTGTTCAGAAACTCAAAAGTATGGTGAAAACCACAGCCACTGTGATTAGAAAATATGATAATAAGAAAGAAATTGAATTCAAACAATTAGTTCCTGGAGATATTATTTTACTATCAGCAGGAAATATGCTTCCAGCTGATTGTAGGATAATTAAATGTAAAGATTTATTTGTTAGCGAATCAATGCTGACAGGCGAATCGATGCCAATCGAAAAAAAAGATTTGGCAATGACTTACACAGGTGAATTACAGGTAACTGAGTTAAATAACATCTGTTTTATGGGCACAAATATTCTCACAGGGACAGCAGAAGCTATTGTTATTGCAACAGGTAACAATACGTATTTTGGAAACATTAGCAAAAGTATTGTAGGTAATAATCCACAAACTGCATTTGATAAGGGTATTAACCAAGTTAGTGTGTTATTAATTAAATTTATGCTGTTTATGGTTCCTATTGTTTTTATAGTAAATGGTATCGTAAAACATGACTGGATGGACTCATTGTTATTTGCAGTAGCGGTTGCAGTTGGATCAACTCCAGAAATGCTCCCAATGATAGTTTCAGCCAATCTGGCAAAAGGGGCAGTTAATATGAGTAAATTTAAAGTTATTGTCAAAAGGTTAAATTCGATACAAAATATTGGCGCTATTGACGTACTGTGCACAGACAAAACTGGTACTTTAACTTTGGATAAGGTGGTCCTTGAAAAATATTTAAATGTTCTTGGTGAGGATGATGTTGAAGTTTTAAAATGGGCTTATTTAAATAGTTTTCATCAAACTGGTTTAAGAAATCTGCTTGACATTGCTGTCTTAAACCATACAGAAGTACATAATTTTCTTAAAGTTGAAGAACAATACGAAAATACCTTTTGATTTCCATCGCAAGAGAATGTCTGTCATTGTTAGAAAGAGTAATGATAAACAATTATTGATTTGTAAAGGAGCAGTTGAGGAAATGTTGAATGTCTGTTCTTTTGCTTTCGACCCAGGAGATGACAGAGCTTTGCAAATTGAAACCGATGAGATTATTCTATTTGATGAAAAACTCAGAAATAATATTGTTAGCATTTCAAGGGAATTAAATGAAGATGGATTAAGAGTATTAATAGTAGCTATTAAAGAGTTTGATGTTGATCATGTTGTAAATTACACAACAGATGACGAAAAGATGACGAAACTGATTTAATCTTATTATACTAAGTTATACTATATATTGTTAATTTCTCTATCTTCTGATAATATTTTTTCATCGAACACGGCTTTCTTTATTTTTCCTATATAGTATTATTTTATTTTTTTTATCATTGTTGTGACTCCTGTAACATTTATTAACCTGGAAATAAATGATGGAACTTTAATATGTTTAACAGAGCGAAAACCCAATTTTTCATATAATTTTTTAGCTTTAGGATTTTCATCGATAACATCAAGTTTTATAGAATCCATATTTTTATTCATTGCATATACTTGAAGCTCATGTATGAGTTTTTGACCAATACCGTGACCTCTAAATCCATCTTTTACAACTATACCATTCAATAATAATTGGTTCTTATTATCCTGTTTTCTGTCAAATATCAAATATATGAGCAAAAACTTATAACTACCTTTTACTACACCGAAATAATTAACGAAGTCGTGATACTTTAGATTGATAAGAGGTACCTTTTTTATTTGAAAACCTGCAATTCCTACAATTTCACCATTTTCAGTTACAGCTGTAATTGCTTGGTTTAAACAAAAATTATCTTTTAATAATGCAATAACTTGCTCTGTATTGCCTAAAATATTGACTAACTTTTTTTTAAACGCTAATGCAAATAATTTTGCAGCGTCCTCTTTATGTTCAGGTTTAATACCTAACCTTATTGAAATGTTCATACTTATTGAATTATATATTATTAAATATAATCTATTGATGCAAAGGTTCTACGGATGCCTTTATTGTACTTTACAGCCGGATAGCCTATGGCCAAGAACAACCCCTCTTTGCTTTTATGTTTAATTTTATGTTTAATTCGAAATTCATCAGCTTTTTTCCCATTCTGGATAAATGGATGGATTGCCCCTAACATGCAAGTGCCAAGACCAAGAGATTCAGCTGCAATCATTGCATACGTAGCGGCTATAATAGGATCGGCAGGGTCTGAATAAGGTGAACCATAAAAGTACATCAACAAAGGAGCATCATACGTTATGTAATTTTTTCCTTTATCAAATTCTGAGGTATATACATCAAACAGTGGTGCAATGAAGCCATTAAATAGTTCATATATTGCTTTACCCGAAAAAAGTCGCATTAATAGCAATGCAGGCTTTGAAGTTATTAACCGTAGTCCCTTTAGATAATTCGAAAAATCAGATGTGAAGGCTCTTGTTTTTTCTCTCCCATTAATAATCAATATATGAACATCTGAGGGGGGGATGCCCATTGGAGCAGTTAGAGATGCATTCAATATTTTCTCAATTACTCCGGATTCTATTTCCTTATTAACAAAATTTCTAATACTGCGACGATGCTGTAATAAAGAGAATAATTGCTCATACGTTGCATTGTTCAATTTATGAGGTAATTCAATAATTGCATCTTCATTTACCTTCCTTCCTGCAATTTTAATAGCATTGGTAGGGCAAATAGCCATGCAATGACAGCATCCGTAGCAGCCAAATACAGCCTCAGGGTTAACTTTCACTTTTTTCTTTTCAAGCCTTAAGCTATTGTCTTTACATACTGATATGCACAACCCGCATCCCGTACATTTGTCAGGAGTAATTATAATTTGTGCATTTGCTTTTGTTCTTGATGTTGGGATAGCCATATTAACCTTTTTTTATGTTGTTATTATTTAGTTTGTTGAAAGCTTTAAACCAGTTACAGCAACAATGATTAGAAATAAAAATGCTATGTGCATCAGTGTCACGAGTTTTTTGAAAATAAGAACTCCACATAGTACGGTTCCTATAACCTCTATTCCAGTCCATACCGCATAGGCAGTACCAATAGGGATGTTGCTTAAAGATTTATATGAAAAATAAAAACTTCCAAATGTGCATACCAGAAAGATTATTGCCCACAGTAGGCCTTTATGCTTGTTTAATAACTTCAAGGATAATGCAAATCCTATTTCAAGTAACCCTGCAATAATTAAATAAATCCAGCCCATATTAGTTAGAAGTTTTTACATCTTTATTAATAAATCGTCTGATTCTTAAAAGACAACTCTAAAAACTTATTTATATTAAGATTTTTAAAGTTGAATACAACAAAATTATTAAATATCAATTTAATAACATTTGACTTACATCAAATATTTTATATATTGGCTCTAATTCTGCTTAAGGTTTCAAGCGATATGCCAAGGTAGGATGCAATGATGGTTAATGGGACAGTTTTTATCACTTTATGATGCTTTTGTAATAGATGTAAATATCTTTGCGTAGCATTTAAAGTTTGAAATTCTATAAACCTATTTTCAAGCCATAAAGTGTAATACTCTGTTATCATCAAATCTAATTGCAATAATTTGGGATTATTTTTTTTTGCTTTTTGAAATAAAGTATAATTTGTTTGTAAAACAATAGTATTTGATAAAGCCTGAATAATCTCATTACTTGGAACTTGCAGCGTATAGCTGTTAAAAGCAACCGCTATTTCATTTTCAAATAATAGTTGAGTTGTAATTTCCTTCCCATTAAATAAATGATATTTTCGAACAGTACCTTGTTTAATTAGAAAGCTATTTTGACAAATGCTACCATGTTTTAATAGGTAATCGTTTTTCTTAAATTCACGTATAGTAGAAATATTATCTAACAAATCTAATGTTTCTTTGTCAAGGGATTTTATAAAATTGTCTATTTTGTTAAAATAATCTTTCATTGGTAAACTATATTCTTGCAAACTATTTACAAAACGAAAAATTGTAAACCGCAGTACAAGGTTTTATGTTGTTCTGTTTGGCGTATGCAAAGCAGAACAACATTGGCGGCTATCGTATATTATGCGTAATTTTTTACTGCCATCAATTCTTAAGTAATGGTAAAATATGTTTTCTAATCAGTTCAATTCTGTCCTTGGCTCTTGGTAAAAAACGAGAAGTAATCGAAATTACGATTTTCTTTTTTGAATCCACATAAAGTATATTACCTCCATCACCTATAGCTGCAAAATAATTATTATTCAGGTTGTCAATTATCCACCATAAATAGCCATATGTTAAATTACCACATTTGCTATGAATCTTGGTGCTTTCTTCAATCCATCTTTGAGATATAATCTGTTGATTAGCCCATTTGCCTTTATTCAAATATAATTGTCCAACTTTGGCCAAACCTCTGGTAGTTAATGTCAATCCCCAACCTGCCGTATTTGTTCCGTTTGGGTCAATTATCCATCCATTTACATACTTAATCTTTAAGAAATGACATGTATTCGTCCCTGCTGTTTATTCTAATATTTTTGGGTTTATCAATGTTGAGAGGCTGAAAAAGGTTTTCTGCTGCAAAATCAAGTACTGGTTTTCCCGATGATTTTTCAATTATTCCTGATAATATTTGTAATCCTATCGTTGTGTATTTGAAATCCCCACTTAAAGTTTTACCTCCTAATAAATCCAATGCTGATTGAGTCCAGTCTTCACTTGAATATACTTTAGTATATGGTTCATGTTTGTATTTATATGGAGCGGTCATTGTCAACAAATGCTGAATTGTTACTTTTTGAATTGTCCTTTCTCTTTTCTTAATTTTATAATCAGGGAAAAAATCCAACACATACTGCTCAACACTACGTATTACTCCTTTATCTATGGCTATACCAATTAAAACGGATATTATACTTTTAGTAACCGATGCTATATGAATCGTATCATTCAGATTGTATCCCTGAAAATAACTCTCAAAAATTGTTTCGTTATCGTCTTGAACAACAATTCCTGCTATATTATGATAGTCATTTTCTAGTAATTCAATCAAATTATTAGGAAGCTTTTTCGTCATTTTTCTATTAAATTTTAAGCAAAGTTCTTATTTATCTATAAGCTTTTATGCTCCTGCAAATTGCATCTGACTCTCACTGGTATGAAAAATTCCCGATTGCGAACGATTTCCTATCAATCTGAACAGAGATTAAAACTCGCTAAAAACCCTTTAAGAACACAATGTACCGACAATTTTTTATACCATATACTGGCAATAGTATTTATTTAAATTCTTTTTTACAAAATTCTAAATAATCTTTTTCTATATCATCATATTCAATATTAAACAACTCCCTAAATCGCCTTTTAAAATCTTGTTTATCTACCATATAGAGCTTATTAATTTGCTCAACACCAAACCTATCAAATAACCAGTTTATAAATGTTCCTACTTGTGGATAATACGTCCCTTCAGGTATATAATTACCCTCAAGTAATTCATTAGGTGTTAATATTGAGTTATTTGCAACAAATATCTTCATCCAATCTCGATTCATTGTTCTAATCATCTCACCATTGTTCCCAAAATGTCCACCATAAGAATTCTCTATTGCCACTGCATATCCTTCAATCATCATTCTATTTTTGGGAAGCCCAAATGCATCATAAGTAATAAGATGTACCAATTCATGTAGCCCTAAATATGAATACAGGTTCATATCAGGATAAAAAAAAGGCTTCTCAAAAAAGGTATAATATATCGAGGCATCCTTTGGATTTGCATATCCACCGGTGTTGGTACCAATTAAATCTTTGGCTTCATCCCTATTAAATAAGTAAATTTTAAACTTACTTGTACAATTAATATGTAATCTTTTATTAATAGTATCAATAAATGAATTCTGGTCAATCAAAACAGAATTAATTGTTGTCGAGTCTGGAGATTTTGAAGTTGAGAAATTATTGGGTCGTGTGTAAAGTTCAATATTCTTAAGTGTACTTACAACCCAAGGACCTTTAAGAAAGTCTATGGATTCATCTTTTTCACAACTCAAGAGCAATAAACTAAAAAAAAGTATTATCAAATATTTCATAGATATGCATTTTATATTTTGTTATCCAACATCAAATTATATGTAATTTATCATTATTTATTTTAATTATTGCGTAAAATTTTCTAAAATTTTAAAACAAATAACTTTAGTAAACAAGAGGCACTTGACCTAAATAGAGGTCCAAAGCTCCAATTTTGCACGTCACCCCGCCTGACGCAAAACCCGTGTTAGTGGCTGGCATTCTATTCTGTCGTCTGTTGGTTAGCATAATTGTCAATTCGTTTGTTACGTGCTTTTATGAAGTTCATTACTCCTTTTTTGTAAGTCAAATATTCTTCAACGTCCGCAAATGTTGGTCTTGTTTTGAAATTGTCAAACGGTAAGTAAAACTTAACATTCTCGTTTTCGTCAACAAGGTCGTTGAGTAAGAAAAAGTCAATGTAACCTTTAAAGCTGTCAAACAAGTCGAAGAAGTTTTTATATCTTAAAAAAGTGTCGAAAAGTGGGCTTTGTTGTCCTTCGTAAAAAAGTCTGATACATTCCAAAGTCAAGTCGAACCTATCATCAATTAAGCTGTTTACTCCACGAGCTTGATTGATTGTAAACTTGTTATCTATTTTATTTTTCGGAAAAAGTGTATAAGCACCAATTGTCGAACCAATGTCAAAGAGTTCGTTTACTTCGTTTGGAGTTTGTTTTATCAACCATTGTTTTCTCGTCTGGTTTCTGTACGAGTGAGTTATAGCATCACTTCCCAAATTGAATTCTCCAAGTTTTGACTTGTGATATAAATACGTACCACTTTTTTTGTCGGTTAACTCTAATTTTTCTCCGTTTGGCAATTTCTTACTCCATAACATTTTATGGTAGGAGCGAAGTGTCGGACTTGTGCTGTCCGGGTCGCCACCGTTTGCGTCTGTATAAACGTTAAATGTTATGTCAATTTTCATTTTTCCTGTTTAGTTTCTCTTTACGTGTCTGTCGTTTATGCTTGCCACTAATTATATTTTTATACGCAAAATTAAAAAAAATATTGTTTTTATTGTGTTTTAATTGCGTATAAATACTTAATTTTGTATATTATTATCTATAATTGCGTCGAACTGAATATGAATTATTTAGATAATTTTAAAAAACTTTTAACTATTAAAAGATATAGCTATAGTACTATCAAAGCTTATTCAAATGCTTTGAAAGACTTTTTATCATATTTTCCAGATATGAAAGCTGAGAACATATTAGTCCTATTTTAATTGAAAATTATATTAATTCTTTGGTTCATAAAAAAATATTTCCCAAGCTTATCAAAAGATTCTTGTTGGTGCTATCAAATTATTTTACAATGAATTATTACGTAAAAATTTTAAGCTTAATTATCTTTATCCTGACAGAACCGAAAAGAAATTGCCTATTGTTTTAGATAAATCAGAAATCCTTCTTCTTCTGAATGCTATTGAAAACATCAAACATAAATCTATTATATCTCTATAGTGCAGGTTTACGACTTGGGGAGGTTATTGAACTTAAAGTAAAGGACATAGACTCTAAGCGGATGGTGATCAGAATTACGACCGCTAAAGGTAAAAAAGATCGTTATGTTATGCTTTCCAATAAACTTTTATCCCTTCTTCGTGATTATTATAAAGAATATAGACCGAAAGATTATTTATTTGAAGGGCAAAAAGGTGATAAATACTCAGCTCGTTCAATTCAAGCAATCTTGAAACAAGCACTAAAAAAAGCAAAGGTTACTAAAAAGGCATCGGTTCACACTTTAAGGCATAGTTTTGCTACACACTTACTCGAATCAGGAACAGATATTAGAATAATTCAGCAACTTCTTGGTCACAATTCTATTAAAACTACTCAAATTTATACACAAGTAAGTATCTCAAAAATTACAGAAATTAAAAGTCCGTTGGATTTGTTATAATAAAATAAAAGGATATTAGCCGTAAACTATAACTTGCAATTTGTATTTATTATTTTTCAAAATATATGTAGAAAATAAATATTTTTGATGAAATCTTACT